>Ga0129327_10001502_pt1 | contig 13750 bp, 10 predicted proteins | sample CPBDNA_6_FD_111799 | JGI IMG/M metagenome (GOLD analysis project Ga0129327, IMG submission 111799) | Freshwater to marine salinity gradient microbial communities from Chesapeake Bay, USA - CPBay_Spr_31_0.8_DNA | ecosystem: Environmental > Aquatic > Marine > Coastal | place: USA: Chesapeake Bay... | reverse complement strand
GAAAGATTTGATCGAAGCCACGACCACGTTGAAACGGTTCGATTGGTAGTCGCTTGCACCACGTCAGCGTGTACGCGTTTGTAGTTATTAATAGTACTCACACAAACATCCACGCGTCGATATAATAATCAATTCGTTCGTCTTTTCTGTTTTTTGCTCCATTTCTCATAAAAACAAGGCACAGTCCCCCCCCCAAAACACCACCAACATTACCACCAAGAATGGAGGAGGAGGAGGAAGATGGCGCGCCTCTCCCTTCCTCTGCTCTGCTCGTCAACCGTTTCCAGCTCCTCGAACTCGTCGGTCGAGGGACGACCGGCGTCGTCCATCGCGCGTTAGATGTGCTCAATAACAACGAAACCGTCGCCATAAAGTTAGTGGATTTGGAAGAGTGCGAGGACGACGTTTTGGACATTCAGCGCGAAATCAACGTGTTGGCGAACTGCGATTCCCCGCACGTGACGAAATATTTAGGCTCGTGGTTGGTACCGAAAACGAGCACGTTAGCAATTGCGATGGAATACATGGGCGGGGGATCGGTTCAGGATTTATGTCGAGAGACGCCGTTGGATGAGCGAATCGTTCGAGTGTTGATGCGAGACGTGGTGAAAGCGTTGAAGTATTTACACGAGGAAGGAAAAATTCATCGAGACGTGAAGTGCGCGAACATTTTGTTGAACGAGAACGGGGAGGTGAGATTGGCGGATTTTGGGGTGTCCGGGCAGATGACGCAAACGATCGGGGCGAGAAGGAAGACGTTTGCCGGGACGCCGTTTTGGATGGCTCCGGAGGTTATTCAATCGAGCGGAACCGGCGGGTTTGACGGACCGAGCGGGTACGACGAGAAAGCGGATATTTGGAGTCTAGGGATAACGGCGATTGAAGCCGCGACTGGGTCGGCGCCACACGCGCATTTACATCCCATGCGAGCTCTGTTTGTAATTCCGCAATCGGCGCCGCCAGAGTTGCCGTATACGGAAAACAACGAAGACAACGAAGAAGACGGAGGAGTGACGTATAATTTTTCGGAGGAGTTTAGAGATTTCGTGAAACAGTGCGTGAAAATGAACCCCGAGGAGAGGCCGAGTGCGGAAGAGTTGTTGAAGCATCCGTTCTTAAAGGTTGGCGGTGTGAACGCCGCGGAATCGGCGAGTAACGACGCGAGCACTAGTACTGTCGGGAACAAGACGAGTAACGGGGAAAGTAACAACGCGAGCGCGGAGGAGCGAGAGGAAGTGTCGACGATAATTGCAGAGGCGAAGAATGGCGCGGTGAATTCAGCAGAAAAGGTCCGACGACAGACGTCGAGTTTAGCGTCAGAGTTGACGGCACCGCCGCCGGACGCGTCGACGAAAGAGGAGAAGAAGGGTAAAACGCGGAGAAAAAAACCGCCGCCTCCGTTGCACTCGCCGCCGCGACCAGATCGCGTGAACACCAAGAAGGTCGCAGAGAACGAAGAAAATGACGTAGAAGTAGCAGAAGTAGATAAGAAGAAGAACAGCGCAGAAGAGAGAACGACACCGTCGGAGAACGGTTCAGAAGAAACGGCGACGACGCCGAGCACGCAAAAAGAAGCAGACGAGGACTTTGCGAGTAGTCCTCGGAGCTCGAATCATTCCACGATGTCTGGCAGTCAAAAGTCAAGACCAGAATCGTCGATCGGGAACTCGAGTTGGGATTTCGGTTCGGGTGCATTAGGCCGACGGTACTCGAAGAAGTTGCAGGACCAACAAAAACAGAAATCGCCGACGGCGAGTAACTCGAGTTTGGATCCTCTCAGTCCAAAATCGCGCTTCAAACTCGACGGGAATGAAGCGCTTCCGAGAACGAGTTTGTTGTTGAAAAATCACGTGGGAGACGCGCTTCGCGATTTAAAAATTCCGAAGCGTGAAGCCGATGCTGTATTTTCTGCGCTCGTGGGGATGGAAATTGCAGTCGCGGGAAGTATCGATGCATTTTTTAACTCCGTTTACGAAAGAAGCGTAGCGAAGGATGGAAACGATGATCACGCGTTGTCGAGGGATAAAGAGCAGTCGTCGGAGAGAAGCGTCTTGGCAGAATACTTACTCTCGCGTTGGCGAGACGATTTAATCAGAGAGGAGGTTGGGTATTATGATTAATAGAATTAGAATTTCATATAATTTTGCTTTGCTATGAGTGTGTATAATACAAAGAGTTTACTAATAACCACGTCTAGAGAACGCGTTATACATCTGTAACATTTCCGCCGAAGGTTCTGGAGACGCCGTGGAACTTCCACTCGAGATGGCCTTTTCTACGTGTCGCATGTAAACGGCCTCGATTTCCGTCTCGTTCTCGTCTTCTTCTTCAAGCGCGCATAACGCCGCTTCTCTCGCTAAATTTGCTAAATCTGCGCCGGTGAATTTCTCTGTCATGTCACCAACGCGTTCTAAGTTGACATCCGGCGCTAACGGCGTTTTACGAAAAGCGCACGCGAGGATTTCCGCGCGTTCTTTACTCGTCTCGGGCGCTTTTACGAATAAAAGGCGATCGAAACGACCGGGACGAAGCAAAGCTTCGTCGACTAAATCTGGGCGGTTCGTCGCCGCAATGACGGCAATTTTTTCTGCTCGCGAAGAAGAGTTTAACCCATCCATTTCAAGCAACAACTGCGTCACGACCCGATCGTAGACGGAACTACCTTCCGACTTTGTTTCGCCGCCGCCTCGGGAAGAAGCCAAACCGTCAATTTCGTCGATGAAGATTATCGACGGCGCAACGCTTCGAGCGCGTTTGAAGAGCGTCCTGACGGCTTTTTCGGACTCGCCGACGTATTTCGAGAACAACTCGGGACCTTTCACGGCTAAGAAGTTTCGTTTCGATTGTGAAGCGACAGCGCGAGCTAAAGTTGTTTTGGAACATCCGGGAGGTCCGTATAACAAAATACCGTTTGGCGGTTTCGCGCCAATCTTCTGCATCGCGTCTGGATGCGTTTCCGCCCACTCGACGAGTTCCTTCAACGAGTTTTTTGTGTCGGCCTGACCACCGACGTCGTCCCAATTAACGCTTGAAATCTCGACGTTGATGTCACGCATGGCCGAAGGCCGAGCGCGATTCTTTGCGACGATAAAATCTTCAATCGTGACGCTATCATTCGTGGACGAAGATGGCGACGTGATTATATCAGTAGTCTCGTCGAGTTGCAAACTGGACATCGCTCCCGAAATATCGTTACCGTTACGTTGTTGATCAGCTATTATCCTGCGCATGGCATTTGAGGCGGCATCTCGAACGAGTTGCGCGATATCAGCGCCGACGAATCCATGCATCGTCCACGCGGTTTCGCGAATAATCTCCTCCGTCAAATCGTGCTTAATCGTTCCCAAGTGTGATTTCAAAATCTCAAATCTTTGTTGCGGATCCGGAGCGTTTACTTCGAGTTCGCGATCAAACCTTCCCGGTCGTCTCAGTCCAACATCAACGGCGTCGGGTCTATTCGTTGTCGCCAAAACGACAATGCCGTCAAGATTAACGACGTTGCCATCAAAAATCTCCGTCAACGCCGCTACCGCTCGCGTGTTCAAATGTGATTCCTCTCCTCCTTCGCCGGAACTACCGCCAGAGTTTTGGACGTTCTCGCCTCTCGAAGGACAAAGCGCGTCGAGTTCGTCGATCAAGACAATCGCCGGTTTCGCTTTCGCCGCCGCTCGAAAGACTTCACGGATGGCCTCTTCGGTTTCACCGACGACAGAGCCGACAAGCTCAGGTCCATCGACGACAAAAAGCGTCGCGTTTGACGTCTCGGCCGCGTGTCGGGCTAAAAGCGTCTTACCAGTCCCGGGTGGACCCCAAAGCAAAGCGCCTCGAGGCGGCGCGACGCCGCACTTCTTGAAAAGGTCAGCGTTGACCAGCGGGAGCGTGACGATATCTTTTAACGCGACGATGTGCGATTCACATCCGGCGAGTACATTTCTGGTTCTACTTTTATTAAGAGAGGACGATGATTCAGATTTGATCGAAGCGCCTGCGGCACGAGCGCGGAAAACAGCACTGCCGATATGGTCTTCTTCATCCTCTTCTTCTTCTTCGTTGTTGTTGTTTTTACCGTCTTGGTTCTTTGCATTGGTATCACTTTCATTCGCGTCTCGGCCGAGCAGTTCACACGTTTCGGTCTCCTCGTCGATCTCACCGATCTCGTCATTACTAACAAACGCGTTCATATTCTCATCACCCGTCGTTGTCATCGAAATCACTTCAAACAATGCCGAGACGCCTAAAAGCGGTAAACGCACAATCTGCCCGACGCGATATCCGCGATCGCGTAGCGCGCGCAAAGCTAACATCTCCAACGACGATAAATCATTTCTAGTGGTACGTCGATTCCTCGCGAGCGAGTCTCGCAACCACGCGCCTTCCGCGCGAACCGCAAACGCCGCCTCCATGGCGTATAATTTCAACGTCACCTTCTTTACTTTCCTTAAACCACCCCTCGTCGCTTTTCGCACGCACACAAGCGCATCTGCCGGAGGACACCCGAGCGAAAGCCACAGTCTCCTAGATAACGACACTTGCGATTTCTCCAAAGCCGAATGTACTGCCGATTTCCCTGGAACAGCAAACCGTCCATCGCAAGCCTCTCTGACGGCATCGTCGGGCGCGGCGACGTCCAAATCGAGCATCGCCCCCGCCACGTGTCTCACATCCAAAGCTTTCCACTCGCCTCCTCGAAACCGCTCTCGAACGACGTCTTCGTCCTCGGCAAAAACACACGGTCGCTGCATCGCCGGTCCTCTCTGATTCACTTTTTTCATCATCGCGCTCTCTCCTCCTAAAGCCTTCGCCACTGGCGTACCGAGCGTCGCTTTCCGCTCGCCGACGACGGAAGCGACATCCGCGTCTTCTGGCATACAAAACGTCAACGTATTCCCGAGTCCAGCCTCTGCGCCACCGCCCGGAGTAGTCAGAGCACCACCACCTCTCGGGGTTGTTTCTTGTCTCGTCGTCGCCATCACGGAGATTAAAACGCGTTCAAAATTTGAAATCCCGTTCTTTTTCGCGAACGCTCGCGAGATGAACACGTCCAAAGAGGCGTCTTGTCCTTCCTCTCGTGCGTACACATTCGCCGTCAAATTCGAGCCGAAATCGACACTCGGCGATGACGATGACGATGCCCCCTCCTCGTTTCTTTTCAAGCGCCCGAGGGAAGAAAAGCGCGACGACGAGGACGTCTTTTCCTCCTCCGTTTCCTCCGCATCCTCGGCAGTGGTAACGGCGGTCATCTCTCGAGACGCGTGAGAGGGAAACGAAGGGAAATTGGCCTCGAATTCGCCGTCGGCCTCGCCAGTCACGGGCGGCTTTTTCTTCCTCTTTTGATTCCCCATTATTCTCGCGATGATGCCGTTCAGGAGTAGTAATAGTGGTGCGAGGAGTATCGCGCGGTGGTCGATGATGATGTCGTCGGAATCATCTCTCTTTGTTGTTCAAGCGTGCACGCAGAGAATTAAAGTTTGAAGGGGAAAAGAGAGAGTTAAAGGCCTTATGACGAGGTTGCGCACACATGTTTGAAGTTACATAAAACTTTAAGCAAAACCTTCTCGATGATGATGATTATACTCGAGGGGAAAAGGTAAGGAAACTCTGTGAGAGCGAAGCGCTCGAAAGAACGTGCGTAAACGGCTTTTGCGAAACAGCGCGCTACGCGCAAACGTTCTGTTTTCATGTTCTGTTCACGAGGGATACTCTCGCACTTCTCTGTGCGGCGATGGCGCTTTCGGATTCCCTCTTACGTAAAATCTCTGAAACAATTCCACGGCTTCGTCTTTGAACAAACCGCCGACGCACTCGTACGCTTTCGAGGAGGAGGACGAACCGTCGTCGGCCGTGTCTGATTGTAAACACGAAGGCAAGCCGCGCATCTCGTGGACGCTCAAACACGTCCCGCCGCCGCCAAACTTATCGTTCGCGCATCCAAATATGACTTTAACTCGCTCGAATGGGAGTTGTCCCAGCATGGACGCGCACATGATGCACGGTTCGCACGTCACGTACACATCCAACTTCTCCGGATGACGACGTTCATATAGAAGACCATCACCGTCACCATCACCAACACCAACACCATCACCATCACCCTTCTTGGTCTCCAAAGTCCTCGTTAAAGATTCCAGCGCGACAAACTCCGCGTGTTTCGTCCCGTTCCTCGTCTCGTTCGTTTTATTCCTCCCCGTGGCGATGATCTCCTCCCCGTTCGCAAAGACGCACCCGACCGGGACTTCCCAACACTCGTACGCGTTTTCCGCGAGCTCGAGCGCTTTTCGCATGAGTTTTTGTTCCAATTCGGTGAACGAGGACGTTGGGCGCATGAGAGGCGCATTCGAAGAAGAGGGAGAAGAAGCGATGAGACTGGTGGTTTGGGTCGCGCTCATGGTTTCTCTCCCTCTCGTCGCGCTCTCTTCATCTAAAACGGGTCATCTCCTTCGATGACTTGAAGTCTCTCATCATCAACAAAGTGGCGAATTGCATTGGAAACAATCCACATTGTAAAGCGCGCTTTGAGCGGTACGTCATAAAAGTTACAACGCGCGATTGAACGAATAGAATAGCAGTAACAACGAGAGCAATGAACAACAACAATCCAGCTGAATTAGGATACTACTATCGCACGGAATCCGGGCAAGAAAAAGGCCCGTTCGATTACGCCTCCATGCAATCGTGGTTCTCCGCGGGGTACTTCAAATCGGATCTGAAAGTGTGCAAAGGAAGAGGCGGGAAAGTGCGAAACATCGGGCAAATGCTCGTGCAAGACGCGCACTTATACGGCGTGCCTTCACACATGGTACAAAACGTGATCGCACCGAAGTATGGTTTAGCGGAGAATCCGAGCACGATTGGGAACGATTTCGTGAGTGGAAGTGGAATGAGAGAAGGCTCGGCGAAAGAGCAAAGATACGCGTCGTACGCGAACCAACCGACGAGTTTATCCGTGGAGAACGTCACGGAGTGCGTGACGAGAGTGATTGAGACTCTGACGGAGATATTGCCGTTGGTGTTAGAGGGTGGTTTGCGAGCGGAATTCGGGGACGAGATGTGGGCGGATATGACGTCGACGCCGCCGCCGTGGAGTTTCGAGCAAAGCGCGAGGGAGTTGAAGAGCCATTGGAATTCGATTTTTTCATCCATGCCGAGAAGAAATAAAGAGTTTGAAGTTTTGATGGATTGTTTGTACAGGAAGAGGAAGGAGGGGATGTATTGTTTACAAGTTGGAGAGGCGAGAGCGTTGGCGGAGGCGGCGATGCAAATCATCGAAGGGTGTCCGAAAGATTTTCCCGAGGCTGTGAACGCCAAGCTCGCTCGAGGATGGGCCGCGGTAGAGGAAGTCAGGGAAGTTTTGAAACGGTGACGATGAAATACTCACGCATGTCCGCTTTTTTGTACTACTACTACTACTACTACTAAAATACTTAGGTTTTAATGATGTAACTGTGTGTTCATTTTGATACATATATACTAGGAAGAAGATTTTGCTACTGGTACGCTTTGCTAATTTTATGTTGTGATATGTTTTTTCCGCATCAAAACATTCGCATCACGGAAGACGACGAGGCGAGTGAGCAAGCGCGAATGAAAGGCGGTGGGACGAAACGAGTCCGTCGTAACGCGTGTTTTCTACCGTTTGCTTTTCTACTCATCGCTCTTGCTGCCGTTGTCACCCCTTGTTGTCGTTGTTGTTGCTGTTGTTGTTGTTGTTGTTGTTGTGCCATCGCCGCCACAGCGTTGCTACCGGTACTCTTAATCCCGCACTTCTCAATCGTCACCCTCTGAAACGTATCCCCTTCTTGTCTCGCATCACCTAACTTTTGCAAAGAATACAATAAATCAAATCCACTCACGACTTGCCCGAACGCCACGTGCTTCCCGTCCAATTCTTTATTCTTCGTATCGAACGTAATCATAAAGCGGCTCCCGTTCGCGTCTGGTTCGTCGTCGTTATACATGGTCAACACCCCCGGCCCGTCGTGCTTCAGATCAAAATTCTCATCCTTAAACAATGCATCCTCGTATATCGACTGTCCACCGGCTCGAACTTCCGGCAGCAGCTCCGGATAGTTGAAAAACTCCGGATCGTTGGCGTCCCAGACGACTTCGTCCAAGTCCGAGATGTCCCCACCGACGAGCCAATTTCCAGGATACACTTTGAACTTCGTTCCGGCGTAACACTTATACTCGACTAACTTCAAGAAATTCTCCGCCGTGATTGGACACAGGTCTCGCTTGACTTCAACTTCCACTCGACCTAAGTAATACCCACCCGCGACGATGTCGAAAAACGCGATTGGATTTTCCGCTTTTGCCTCACCGAACGGATTTCGATAATCAGGAAGTGGAGTAATCGCCAACTTTTCCGCGCGTTTCATCCGCGTTTCCCACTTGACCGCGTACACGCCTCCAGGGGCGAGAGGGAGGATGGACGGGATGTCTTTTCCTTTGCTCTCGTCGTCTTGAGGGGTTGGGTTTCTCGCGGACATTTTGTTTGTTCTTCAAACGGTGTGAATAAAAAGGTTGCGCTTCTCAGAAAGAGTGACGACCACGAAAGAGGAAGATCTGGAAAATGCGACGAATTTGTTTTGTTTTTCTCTTGTCTCTTGTCTCGGGGGTCGTCATTTTTATTCGCTTTCAGAAGGTACTCTCAAAGACTGATAATACAACACATACTAGTACTACGAAAACAAATTCTTACTCTTGTCGCTTGGGATCGCGTGCACGTCTAAAATTTCTCTCGTGGATTGCTTCGCTTTTTCGTTGTCTAAAACGACGAGCGTTTTCATGTCTAACTCAAACGTCAAATACTCCTCGGAGCAGGATTCGACGAGGTCGACTAACTGTTTGAGATTTTTAATCGGTTTGCCGTTGAATTTTTCCACCGCGAGGTTGGAGAAATCCTCGTAGCCGATGTTGATTTCGTGCGCTAAGACTTGCGAGCATATCACGAGTTCTTGGTCTGGTTCGGTCATATCTTTCAAGTACATTCGCGATAAGAGTTGAACGGGAGCGTCGTACTCCCAGTCCTTTCCAAACTCTGACTTCAAATACGGACACGAAACAGTCGTGAATACGAGACCGGCGATGATAAAATATTCCGGCGTTTTACCTTCCATGTGTACTGGAACTAATCGTTTCTTGTTTTCCATCGGGACGGAGAACTTCATCGGTTTACCGTCTCGTAAGATTTCTATTTCTGCGTTTTCGCCGACGAATTTTTTGGACACCAAGTGGGAAAACGAGATGCGCTCGCCAGCTCGAAACGGGACAGTTCCGTCGCTCGCAACGGCAACGCCGTCAAAATTTTGCAGCACGTCGCCTGTTTTCAGTCCAGATTTTGCAGAATTTGAGATTGGCTCCAATTTTCGTAACAAAACGCCGCTTTCGCCTTCGGGGACTTTCTTCGATCTCTTCAAATCGGCGTTTTCCAATTTTTGAAAGTCGCATCCGAGTGCCGGAAAGCCAGTGTATCTTTTATTCAACTCGTAGTCTCGCACGAAATGCGTAATGACTGGAGTTGGAATAACGTATCCGATATTTTCGGCATCGTCGTGTTTTAAACTCTGAAACGCGACGCCGCACACCATCCCTTTAGAGTTGAACGCCGGTCCTCCGCTGTTGCCGCTGTTAATCGCCGCGTCAATCTGTAGACTCAACAATTCAGTCGCGCCGTGCGCGTATTGAGTCACTTCGACTCTACTCACAACACCACTCGTAACAGATATCGCAACCCCACCAATCGGGTACCCGACCACGGTGACGCTATCTTGCAACTTTGGCAACGCGCCCAACTTCAACGGCGTGATGTTTTCGAAAAACTTTTCGTCTTCCACCGATAACAACGCCAAATCGCACTCCGTTCCAATCGCCAACACTTTAGCTATAAACTTCTTATCCGACCCTCTCTTTTTCAACTTAACTTGCGTCGAATGCTCGACCGAGTGCGCGTTCGTCAATATCCGTTTCCCTTCCACGACGAAACCTGTGCTCGTCGAAGGCATCTGCCTTTTTCTTTGCCACGGCAAAGAATAGTTTGGCTCCGTGTGCACCGCGTAGACTTTCACCACCGCATCGAACGTCTCGTTTCGAGACGCGTCGTTCTCGTCGTCTTCCAGATTTTGTCCTCTTTCCTCGTCTCCGTCGTCCATGAGCATCATCATCGACTCCGGGGAAATCGATGGTTTCACATTTTCCATCATCGCGACGGCGCTGTTGTTTCGTTTGTGTTTCTTGCTCGCACTCAAAGAGAGCGAGTTCGGGGAGACGAGCGGTTGCGGCGACCCGGGGCGCGCGTCGTGGTTCTGCGCGCTTCGTTTCGAAGTGTTGTTTTTCGGTGGTGGTGCCATATTTTCGTGCGTGCGCGAGTGCGTGTTCTCTCTTCTGCCCTCCCGCACACAAACGAGTATCTCTTGTTGTGTTCAAGCGAGAGTGTGAGGTACTAAAACTCGTGGTGTGGGAACAAAATGATATTTTCAGAAAAATTCATCCTGTCCTGTCAACTGCAAACCGTCGTCAATTTGACCCCTCGGGAGAAAGAGCTCGGATGATTTTCGGAAGCAGCAGGACCCAAAAGAGTGTTTTTCGTGGGTTTCTTTTTCCCCAGTTTTTCTTTATATATAAAGTGCTGTGTGAACGAATCGAAAACAGGACACCTAAAAACGCCGAAGAACGGCCAGAAACGATCGAGTCGTCGCAATCCTTGCACAGACTCGCGATCGAGCGATTTTTTAGACAGAGTTCGAACGCGCGCGCACGCGAAGAGGTCGATTCGAATCTCGGCATTTTCCTCTCGAAAATTCATCTCTCATCGGGTCCCCCGGGGGAAAAGGCGGTTCAAATTGCATTCTGCTAAAACACAATGACGAGCGCGCACGAGGACGAACAACAACCCCCGCAAACCGCCAACGACGCGTTGGTGTACGTGCGAACGGTAAAACTGCGCTTTAACGGCGACCAAGGCCACGTGTACGAGGCTTTTTTGGACGTCATGAGAGACTTTAAGAGCGGCAGGTGCGTGTTTCTATTTCGTTCGTGTTTCAAAGAGATAATAGCCCCCCAAGAGAGAAGAGACATCTCTTGAATCGAGAGGAGACAAGCCCCTCAAATCGTCTTCTTTTTACTGCTTGCTGCTTTTATTTAGAGGCTGCTTTTCTGCTTTATTTCTTTAGGCTGGCCCTTGCTCTCTCGTTAGGTTGACTTTTTGGACGACTCACCGAAAAAAAAAACTTCTCTCTTTTCCTTTTTGCTCTTAAAAAACAAACGCACAGATACGACACCACGGACGTGGTGAAACGAGTGAAGAAGTTACTCAAAGGCCACGAGGACTTGTTGGACGGGTTTAACTGTTTTTTACCAGATGTGAGCAGCAAAATTTGCGTTTTCTTTATCCTCTCTTCTCTTCTTCTTTTGTGTGTAGACTCTCTCTGTTCTCGAGCGCGTTTTGAAGACGGCGGCGAACTCACCATCTCTCTCCTCGCAAACAACTACAGGCGTATAAATACGGACGACACGCGGTTAAATCTGCGCAGGTACGCAGGTTCTTTTGTTTTTCTTTGTTTTTTGTGCTCTCTCGCGTGTGTTGCGTGTTCGTCGCATCGTTCGTTCGCGCGTTTGTGTGTGTGTGTATGTGTGCACACATTTATTAACAAACAAACTCTTTCCAAACAACACAGATCAAAAAAGAAAAATCGGACTTCAAACGAGAGGACTCGGCAAAAACGCAGCAACAAAACAAACAGCAACAACATAGCGAAATCAAAAAAGAGGAAACGAACCCGAACCAACCGACGATAAACGGAGGATACAACCTTTTGAAGCGAATACGAGAGATTTATAGCAAAGACGAGAGACCGTATAAAGCGTTATTGACGATGTTGATTAAGTTTCGGAACCAAGAGACGACGACGGACGAGGTGGTGAAGAATATAGGAGCTTTGTTTTTTGACCATCCAGAGTTGTTTACGGGGCCGGATTCGTTGGAGTTTTTTATTTCAAAGAACACGACGAAGCCGAAAAAGTGTCAGTGGTTCGATTGGGCGCCGAGTAAGCACTTTGCGTACCAATCGCCGGCGTTTAGATTGATCGTGCAGACTTTTTTGTTGTGCGAGATGAGGCACAGGAGGAAGCCGCCAGATTTAAGACAGATTCGATTAGATGGACATCAAATGGATTCCTCGGACGAGGATTACGATTCAGACGAAGAAGAGAGTTCGGACACGGAGGAGGATGAGAAGAAGGAGAAGGAGAGTGGGACGTTACGGGACGATCAGATTCCCGATCGATGGGACGAGGAGAAGAGCGGGCCGAGGATTTTGAGTCGATTTGAAAAGTTGACGTTAGAGCAGAAACCGCAAGACGAGGAGTATTGTTGGTTAGATACGAAAGCAGTGCGAGAGAAGAAAGCGAAGGAGGCGGAGATGAGGAAAGAGAACAAACGAGGTCGTGAAGCCGAGCGCCTTTCCCGAGAGGCTGGTTTACCGGAAGATTCAGACCGAGAACTCTCGCCGCCGCCGCCGGAAGGCAAAGCGAGAAAGTCCAAACGCATCGTCGAGAAAATCCAAAAAGGCATCATCTACGACAAATACAAACACTTGCACTCGCCAATCATGTCCCCGGGAAGACGACGAAATAACGGACGCATGTCCTTATTAGGTGGAGGTGGTGGTATTCACGGGTGTTCGGTACCAAACGACATCGTCCCGAAGAAGAACGTCAAGTTACACTTGAGCAGAGATTTAGAGACGCAAACGAAAGAGCAAAAAGAACGACCCGGGTTACACTCTTTACCGCTAAGCTGCGTGGAGTTGATTTTAAAGCACTACGCGAAAATCGAAGGCACGGAGGAGCTGACGGCGATACGGAACAAGCTGATTAAGAATCTCGAAAAGAACAAGTAGTAAAAAGCGAAGAAGAGAGAAAGAAACCGCGCGAATAGCACGCGACCGCATAGCAGAGACAGTTTCAACGTTTGAACAACTTTAGCCACAATCTCACACCCGCAAAAAAACGAACGAACGCATGATAGAACGCAGAGAACAAACGAGAAACAACGAAATCGCGGGGCAACACAGATAGATGCACTCTGTTTTCTATTTTCTTTAGTCTTTCTTTCTTTCGCTATTACTAATTTACATCGTGTGAAACGAGGGCTATAAAAGACGGATCTCTCTCTCTCTCTCTCACGAATACGCGCTACTCTCGCGCAACACTTTTATAACTTTCCTCCTCCTCACTCTTCTCCATCTCGGCCACTAAACGTCGTCGTCATCGTTTCGTCTCTCTCTCTCTCTCTTTCTCTTCATACGCGTATGCATTAATGTCCACCAGGATTGAGAAACTTGCTCGCTTTTTTATCCTCGCTCGTAATCGTCGTCGTCGAATACGTGACCGCTGCACCGACGAAGGCGAAACCGGCTAAAAACGGCCACATTTTCTTCCCTTCGCGAGCGGCGGTGCGCAAGAATGATTCGGACGCGTACGGCATGTTGTTGATCTTTTGTGGTTATTTCTTTATTCGTGTCTCGTTAATGTGGCGGTTTGTGATCGTTTTTTCTTAAAAAAGACTTGAGTTTTTGTCAAATTTTTGAGTTTTTGCTTGAGTTTTTGGGCTGTTTTTGGGAGGTTTTTTAGAGGGAGAAATGAGACAAAAAGCGACACAAAAGCGACGAACACAAAACCGGTACATAGAGCGCTTTTCTTCGGGTCGTGGTGTAAAAGTAGTAGGAGTAGTAATACTAAAACGGTGGTTTCG
>Ga0129327_10001497_pt1 | contig 13760 bp, 13 predicted proteins | sample CPBDNA_6_FD_111799 | JGI IMG/M metagenome (GOLD analysis project Ga0129327, IMG submission 111799) | Freshwater to marine salinity gradient microbial communities from Chesapeake Bay, USA - CPBay_Spr_31_0.8_DNA | ecosystem: Environmental > Aquatic > Marine > Coastal | place: USA: Chesapeake Bay... | reverse complement strand
TCATAAAGTTTTACGAGAATTTATCTTGGCGCATTCCAACGCTACGGTGGCAACCTTTTTGACGCTATTTATTTGTAATAAAAATATATTTTTGAAGCTAGGCGCTGCAATACCCTGACGGTCCCTGCCCTATTGGTATCGACCTTTGAACAATCTTTACCCTTGGCTGCTTATCTGGCGCTTCAACTGTCGGAGCTTGCACAATGACCGAACTCACCGCCGTTAAGCAGATCAAAGCAACGGCCTTGCCGGAAAGTAACAACAAATCCCATTTATCACCCAAGCAAAAAGCCGTTATTGTGATAAAATTTCTGATCAATCATGGCGCAGATTTACCTCTGGACCAGCTTCCCGAGACGCTACAAATTGACTTGATCCACCAGATGGCCGCAATGCCACCAGTCGATCAAAGCACATTGGCCGATGTTATTGTCGAGTTTGCAAATGAACTGGATTCTGTGGGTTTATTTTTTTCGAACGGCCTGGCCGGAGCTTTGACCGATCTGGAAGGCAAAATCAGCCCCGTAATGGCCCGCCGCTTGCGCAAAGAGGCCGGGGTGCGCCAGATAGGCGACCCTTGGGATAGCGTCCAGACCCTGCCACTGGATGAATTGGGGCAATTGATGCGATCAGAAAGTACTGAAGTGGCCTCGGTAATTTTGTCAAAACTTAAAACTAGCAAGGCGGCCGAATTGCTAGGCACCCTGCCCGGTGACCAAGCCAGACGTATAACCTATGCGATCTCGTTGACCGGAAATATAACCCCCCATGCCGTTGATCAAATCGGGTCAAGCCTTGCCGCGCAGATCGCAAACAAACCTGAAAAAGCATTTGAGGATACGCCCGTCAAGCGTCTTGGGTCTATATTGAACGTCTCTGCAGCCAATATACGCGACACATTGTTAAGCGGATTGGAAGAAGATGACCAAACGATCGGAACGCAGGTTAGAAGCTATATTTTCACCTTCAAGCATATACCGCAAAAGCTGCAGGCATCAGACATACCAAAATGCCTCCGGTCTGTGGATAAAACCGTTTTAGCAACCGCCCTTGCCGGCGCTCAGCAGGCCGACATGTCAGATGTTGCCACCTACTTGCTTGAGTCCATGTCCAAGCGCATGGCAGACAACCTGCGCGAGGACATCACAGAGCTTGGGAAAGTCAAGGCACGCGAGGGAGAGGTAGCAATGAAGGAGATAATGATTGAAATACGTCGATTGATCGATACGGGCGAAGTTGATATACTTATTCACTCAGAGGAAGAGGAAACCACAGCCTTTGAGGCGTAAACCATACAGCGGATAAACCCATTGATTTCGCCAACAGCTTGCCCATCATGACATGTTTTACCGGTACCAGCGCACCAAACCCGATGTCATCACCGCAGCAGCACCGCTGAATGGATAGCGCCGTGCCCTTCTTGTTGAATTAACAAAACTGCCTGCTCGTGTTGTTTCAACGCAATCTCAACTGTCAATGGGGCCGCACCACTCCACTTTCGAAGTCGATCGATCCGTTTCACCACGTTTGTATATTGCAATTTCCTACCGGCGTTTTCACCACGTTTGATCTCCACCACTTCATGCGTAGATATATAAGCAACCTGCAGCACCGAAGGTCCTATCTTTCGCAGCGGTTTCACCTCAACACGCACCTTATTTGGGCTTTGGCGCAAGGCCAATTCGACAACCGGTTGACGTCGGGAATGTCGATCAATCATATCGGCAACGTCCATCGGCGCGGTACCCGCCACATCATCCAATCCGTTAATAATCATCTGCGGCGTATAGACCGAACGTCGTCCCGCCGCGCGGGCATAGGCCTGCTGCCGTGCGGTGTGCGCAGGGCTGGCAAATTTATCTTTCCAACCGATATAATCCCAGTAATCCACATGCAACGACAGGGCGAGCACATTATTGCGACTGGACAAACGGTCTAACAGTGCATCCGCCGGAGGACAGGACGAACATCCCTGAGATGTAAACAATTCAACCACCACTACAGGTTTGTCTTGCGCCGACCCAGCCGTCGCTGCGAAGACTAAAACCGCCATCCACATTAATATGCGCATTCTCTGCCTCTGTGCTGTCAATTATGACATAATCATAAATAAATTCGATGAAAATATCCAATCACCCTTTCGCGACCAGAGACGGCAAAAAATCGCCTCAGATAATTTGTATACAATTGTATACAATAGTGATAAACAAATCTTGAATGACCACTCAGTATAGGTCACAACCATCCCAGCAAGATCCTTTAAACAGCTTATGAGGGAGGCCAGCATGCCCATCACAGTCGGAAGAGATACATCCAAAACCCGTAAAACACTCAATATAGATGGAACAGAAATCGCCTTTTACTCGATACCCGCTGCAGAAGCCGCCGGACTGGGTGATTTTTCAAAACTCCCAGCCGCGCTAAAGGTCGTGCTGGAAAATATGTTACGGTTTGAGGATGGTAAAACGGTTAATGTCGACGATATTAAAGCGTTTTCGGACTGGGCCAAGAACGGTGGTAAAAACCCGCGCGAAATTGCCTATCGTCCGGCACGGGTGCTGATGCAGGATTTTACTGGCGTACCGGCCGTGGTCGATCTGGCCGCGATGCGCGACGGTATCGTCGCCCTGGGCGGTAAAGCCGAGCAGATTAACCCACTCAATCCGGTTGATCTGGTCATTGACCATTCGGTGATGATTGACGAATTCGGCACTCCGCGCGCGTTTCAAATGAACGTTGATCGCGAATATGAGCGCAATTTGGAGCGGTATACTTTTCTTAAATGGGGGCAAAAAGCGTTCAACAATTTCCGCGTCGTCCCACCTGGCACAGGTATCTGCCATCAGGTCAATCTGGAATATCTGGCACAGACTATTTGGTCAGATACCGACCAAGACGGGATCGAAGTGGCTTATCCCGACACCCTGGTTGGGACCGACAGTCACACCACAATGGTCAACGGCATGGCGGTCTTGGGCTGGGGTGTTGGTGGAATTGAAGCTGAAGCTGCAATGCTGGGTCAACCGATTTCGATGCTGATCCCAGAGGTCGTCGGATTTGAGTTAACCGGCGCTATGATGGAAGGCACCACGGGTACGGATCTGGTACTTAAAGTTGTGGAAATGCTGCGCGCCAAAGGCGTGGTCAGCAAGTTTGTAGAATTTTACGGCAAAGGTCTGGATCGACTGCCATTGGCCGACCGGGCCACCATCGCCAATATGGCCCCCGAATACGGCGCAACTTGCGGATTTTTTCCAATCGATGATGAGACTTTGCGCTATCTGCGCAATACCGGGCGCGCTGAAGCCCGCGTCGCCCTTGTTGAGGCCTATGCGAAAGAAAACGGGTTTTGGCGCGGTGTTGATTATGCACCGATTTATACCGACACCCTGCATCTGGACATGGGCACGATTGTACCGGCGATTTCGGGCCCAAAACGGCCACAGGATTATGTTGCTCTAACCGACGGGCAATCGGCGTTCCGCAACGAAATGGAGCAGACTTTCAAGCGCCCAATGGGCAAGCAAGTCGCTGTCGCAGGCGAAGACTATACCATGGAGTCTGGCAAGGTTGTGATTGCCTCGATCACATCGTGTACCAACACTTCAAACCCCTATGTCATGATCGGCGCCGGCCTCGTGGCGCGCAAGGCGGCAGCCTTGGGAATGAACCGTCAGCCTTGGGTGAAAACCTCCCTTGCCCCCGGATCACAGGTGGTGTCGGCCTATCTTGAGGCGGCTGGCCTTCAGACCGATCTTGATAAAATCGGCTTTAATCTTGTCGGTTATGGTTGCACCACCTGCATTGGCAACTCGGGGCCAATACAAGCCGAACTCAGTGCAGCCATTGCTGAGGGCGATCTGGTCGCCACCGCAGTGCTTTCAGGCAACCGCAATTTTGAAGGCCGCATCTCTCCGGATGTGCGGGCCAACTATCTGGCTTCTCCACCGCTTGTGGTGGCCTATGCGCTAGCAGGAACAATGGACATCGACCTGTCACAAGATGCGCTGGGCCAGGATAAAGACGGCAATGACGTCTTTTTGAAAGATATCTGGCCGACCAGTCAGGAAGTTGCAGAACTGGTTGAGCAAACAGTGACCCGTCAGGCCTTTTTAACAAAATATGCTGATGTATTTGAAGGCGACGAAAAATGGCAGGGGGTCGAGACCACCGAACAACAGACCTATGATTGGCCACCGACATCGACTTATGTACAAAACCCGCCCTATTTTCAGGGTATGAGCAAAGAACCCGGGATGATCAGCAACATTAGCAACGCCAAAGTGCTGGCGGTGCTGGGCGATATGATCACCACAGACCACATCAGCCCCGCAGGGTCTTTCAAAGACACCACTCCGGCGGGGCAATACCTGCTCGACCGGCAGGTGCCTGTGCGCGAGTTCAATTCCTATGGCTCACGCCGTGGCAATCACGAAATCATGATGCGCGGCACCTTTGCCAATATCCGGATCAAAAACGAAATTCTGAATGGGGTTGAGGGCGGTTACACCAAAGGACCCGACGGCGCGCAGACATCAATCTATGAGGCGGCTATGATGCATCAAGAAGCCGGAACACCGCTTGTGATATTCGGCGGTGAGCAATACGGCGCCGGTTCGTCACGCGATTGGGCCGCAAAGGGTACTGCGCTGCTGGGTGTCAAAGCCGTTGTTGCCGAATCCTTTGAGCGTATTCACCGCTCAAATCTGGTCGGTATGGGCGTTATTCCTTTCGAGTTTACCGACGGTGACACGCGTAAATCTCTGGGCATCACCGGCGATGAAACCGTCTCAATCAGTGGTCTGGATACGATTGAGCCGCTGCAAGAGGTGCCCTGTAGGATCATCATGGTCGATGGAGGTGTCAAACAGATTACGCTGAAATGCCGAATCGATACTGCGGTGGAAATCGAATATATCGAAAACGGTGGCGTGCTGCATTATGTACTGCGCAATTTGGCAAAGTCTGCCTGAACCTGCCTGATGGCGACAAATCAAGCTGTTCCAGACCAATATAGCGGCTGGAACAGCGTTAGGTTTCGGAAGAAAACCATTCATAATATCAACAGTAATATTACAAATTAGGGTCATTATTTGGCGCAATTCTGCTGCTTGGGAAAACAAGCCCATTGATTTTGACAAAGGCGGTTGATGGCTTGTTGCTCAATTACAAATTGCTTTAACCACGTCTGAACCTTACCCAAAACCGTTTCTCAACTTTTCAGCAGCCCTAAAGAAAAGGTCACATTTATATGCCATCTGCCTAATGCGGCACCAGTCGGGTTTGCAATGCGATGGCCCACTGAAAACTGCAGTTTTCAATCCAAGTATACGGCACTAAATATCTTTTCTTTTGATCATCAATTTTTAAGAATCCAAGTCATGGATCGTCAGAGGTTTAGACATGAAACTTACTATCATTGCCAGTCTGATCCTCACACTGACAGCCTGCAGCACCCCATCAGATGGAGATCGCTTTAAGCTTCCAGCCTTTTACACCGCATTCGCTGTTTCTATCGGGTTGATGATCTTAAGTGGAACCCCTGAACCTTTGACAGTCTTCTCTAAGACTGCGTTTTATAACGACCTAAAGAATTACATAAACATAGCCCTCATTATGGGGCTTGTTTTGGGCTGTACAAAGGAACCTTACACTTCTGCGGATACGGTCGAGGCGTCCGCAGAGATCAAAGCCCAAAGCGCCTCAGGGGCATTCACACTGGGTGGGGTGTCGGCGTATTGCTGGTTGAGTTTTTATTAATTAAAGCCTTCGAAGACGGCATCGAAAAAACTTTTGGAAATTTGTAAAACTTATCAGTTTATGCGATCAAAATAGCAGGTCATTCGCGGCGTGCAGCATCCAGCACTGGGCGAATTTCCGCCTCCAAAGCCCTTTGCGTAATCGGACCGGCAAAGCGCTTTAACACCGCACCGTCTCTGCCGATTATATAAGTTTCCGGCACGCCGTATAATCCCCAATCCAACCCCATCTTGCCGGTCTCGTCTGCGCCAAGGGCGCGGTAGGGGTCACCAAGTTCGGCCAGAAACCCGAGTGCTTTTTCCGCCGTGTCTTTGTAATTCACCCCATAGACCACCACTCCAGCCTCCGAGAGAGCCGCAAGACTGGCGTGTTCGGCCCGGCAAGGTGCACACCAGCTCGCCCAAAAGTTGACCACCGTCACCTGCCCTTGCCGCAGGCTCTGATCGTTAAAAACCGTCTTTCCCGACAGCGGCGTCAACCGTACCGGTGGCGCCGGTAAATTGACCCGCGCCGACGGCAACGCATCCGGATCATTCCGCAACATGCCAATGGCAAAAACAGCAACCAACCCAATAAATATCATCGGCGGCAACAACATCAGGACAGGCGGTCTAGACATCCTGAGAATCCTCCTGACGCTGAAGTTCTGCTTTCACACCGCGCCACCGCAGATAGCTCCAAGCAACCAAGCCGACCAGAAACAGCAAAGACAGCCCATAGGCAGACAGCACCGTCACTGCATATTTTCCCAAAACAGGCATCAGGTCATACGCCCACGGTTGATCAAAACCGATATCCGTCGCAACCGAATTTCAGTGCCGGTCCGCAACAACACCAGCGCGAGAAACAGCAATACAAAGCCACCGATGGTGATCACAAGAGGCACATAGAAAACATCCGCCACATGTTCTTCTTTATCAAGGCTCAGCGACGCCCCTTGATGCAAGCCTTGGTTCCAAAAATTCACTGCGTACCGGCTAAGCAGAGCAAACACCGAGCCCACAAGACATAACATGCTGGTCAAATCGGCAGCCTTATCGGGATCATCCACCGCATGCCACAAGGCCATGTACCCGAGATAGAACAGAAATAGAATCAGAAATGAGGTCAAACGCGGATCCCAAACCCACCATGTGCCCCACATGGGCTGCCCCCAGATTGCGCCGGTGATAAGCGCGATCACCGTCATTACCGCGCCCACAGGTGCGGCGGCTTTGGCTGCCAAGGCGCTGACGTGATGACGCCGGATTAACCACACCAGAGAGGCCACAAGCATCATAATCCAACCATTGATCGCCATCAGTGCCGATGGGACATGCAGATAGATAATTTTCACAGTAGACCCCATGCGGTAATCATCAGGGCTATAAAAAAATCCCCAGATCAATCCCGCTGTCAGCAACAGAAGCGACAGCACTGACAAGCCCGGCAGCAAGCGCTCTGACAGGCCTAAAAACCGGCGCGGATTTGCATATTCCCAAAGTGACATTATGCGTCCTTTCTGGTGTCGACTATCAGTTCACTTCCCATTAACGCAAGTTCATCTTTAGGACAGTGCCCGCCGCAAAGGGCAACAGTGCGATTGTGCCGCAACTGATGCCCACCAAAAGTAAAAGCGGTGTCGCCAACTCCAGCCCCTCAGCCCCGCGACGTGCCACCTCGGCCCCAAAGATCAATGTCGGCACATAGAGCGGCAACACCAGCAGCGACAAGAGCAATCCGCCACGTTTGATCCCAACCGTCAGCGCCGCCCCAAAGCAGCCAATCATGCTGAGTGTTGGCGTTCCCAAGGCCAGCGACACCGTCAGCCAGATATACCCCGCGCCCGGCAGGTTCAACATCAATCCAAGCACCGGCGCGACCAGCAACAGTGGCAGCCCGGTGGTCAGCCAATGCGCCAGTGCTTTAAGCGCAATCACCGCCTCCATCGGCAGGGGTGATGTCGCCAAGAGCTCTAAGGCGCCGTCTTCCCAATCCAGCGCCAACAACCGGTCCAGCGATAACAAGCAGGCCAAGAGCGCCCCAAGCCACAAAATACCCGGCGCAATCTTTGCCAACACCGCCGTATCCGGCCCGACACCAAAAGGCACCAGCAGAACGAGGATCAAAAAGAACACCAAGGCCAATCCAAAGCCCCCCCCCGCGCGGGTCGCGAGACGCAGGTCACGTTGCAACAGGGCGATCATGAAAATGACTCATCAAACGGTGTAGATGTCGTCGACCCAGCACGATATGGTTCCAAAGCAAGCACCTCTGCCGGCAAGCCAAGATCAATATGACTGGCGATCAATACCGCCCCCTCCGCCTGAAGATGGTCGTATACGGCGGCGGCAAACAGCGTCACTGATGCATCGTCTAATGACACGGTCGGCTCATCCAAGAGCCACAGCGGACGGTTAGTTAGTAGCAGGCGTGCCAAACCCAGACGCCGGCGTTGGCCCGCTGAGAGCGTTCCGGCCAAGCGGTCTGACAAGGGTCCCAGCTCAAAGGCCTGCAATGCGCGTTCAATATCCCAGCAGCCAAATATGTCTGCCCAAAAGCGCAGATTTTCAAGAACGGTCAACTGCAGCTTGACGCCATCAGCATGGCCGGCATAGGCGAGGCTATCAGCCGCCATCACTATCCGACCCGCCAAAGCGGGCTGCAGCCCGGCGAGACATCGCAGCAATGTGGTTTTTCCAACCCCGTTGCGACCCTGGAGACGCAGGGCCTGTCCGGCCATGAGGTCGAATGACAGATCGCTTAAAACCGGGCGACCGGCGCGGGAAACGGTCAGGCTTGAAACAGATAAAACCATGGTGCCATGCCTAGCCTATTGGCTGGCCCGGCGCAAAGGCTGTTTGTGGACCCAACCCAACATGACCGGATCATTTGGTGATAAGTTCCGGCCCCATAAAGGTATTTGGCAAAAACGTCGACAGCACGGGCACGTAGGTCACGATAATCAAAAAGACAAACAACACCGCGAGAAACGGCAAGGCTGCGCGCACCACATCCATCATCGGCATGCCTGCGACCCCGGAGGTTACAAACAGGTTCAAACCAACCGGCGGCGTAATCATACCAATCTCCATATTCACCACCATGATAATCCCCAGATGGATCGGATCGATCCCCAGTTGCATGGCAATCGGAAACACCAGCGGGGCAACAATCACCAGAAGGCCTGACGGCTCCATAAACTGGCCCCCGATCAGCAATATAATATTGACCACGATCAAAAACACCACTGGCCCAAAGCCGGCAGACAGCATCGCCGAGGCGATCTGTTGCGGCACTTGTTGATCGGTAAGCACATGTTTCAAGATCAGCGCATTGGCAATTACAAACAGCAGTGTCACAGTCAGTTTTCCGGCATCAAACAGGGTTTTACGGGTATCTGAGTGAAAAAAGGCCGTGATCAGCGCAAAGGGCTTCGCCCGCAAACTGTAGTTTGGCAAGCCATCCGGCGTGGCGAGCGGGCCCATATCCTTATAGACGAAGGACGCGATTAAAAACGCATAGACTGCGGCGACGGCTGCCGCCTCAGTCGGCGTGAAAACACCGCCATAAATACCCCCAAGAATGATCACGATTAAAAATAGCCCCCAGCCGGCATCCCACGCCGAAGCAAACACCTCACTCCAGCCAAGCCAGGCGCCTTTGGGCAGATTTTTAACCTTGGCCATGACATAAATAGTCACCATCAGCATGGTCCCAGCCAGCAATCCGGGAATAACCCCCGCCAAGAACATCCGCCCGACGGAAACCTCAACCGCCGCAGCATAGACCACCATCACGATAGAGGGCGGAATAAGAATGCCCAAAGTACCGGCATTACAAATCACGCCGGCAGCAAACTCTTTGGAATAACCGACCTGGCGCATACCCGCGATCACAATGGAGCCAATGGCAACAACCGTGGCCGGGGAGGACCCCGACAGCGCCGCAAACAACATACAGGCAAAAACGCCCGCAATCGCCAGACCACCGGGCAGATGCCCGACGCAGGCGATAGAAAAGCGGATAATACGCCGCGCCACGCCACCGGTGGTCATAAACGACGAGGCCAGAACGAAAAACGGGATCGCCAAAAGGGTGAAATGCCCTTCAAAAGCCTCAAATAAAGTGGCCGCAACCGAGGCCAGCGAGCTGTCAGAGAAGACCAACAGAAACAGGGTGGAACTCAGCCCTAACGCCACAGCGATCGGCACCCCGATTAACAAAAGGCCAATCACCAGAGAGAAGAGAACAACAACCTCCATCAGCCCTGATCTCCCGCTGTCTGCTTGGCCTTTGCAAGCGTGATCTCGTGTTGGTCCGCCTGAATCTGATCAAGCTCCTTTTCGACTTCGTGGCTGGCCACCAAACGATCCATCTTACCAGTCCCAATGGCGACAGCGGCTTGCCCAAAACGAAACAACAGCATAGCCATAGACAATGGCAGCACCAGATACGGCACCACTTTCGGCAGTTTTTCATAGCTGTCGCCATAATTGATTAAGTCTTCTAGAAACCGCAGCGGCGCGATCATCGGTACATCTTGCACTTCATAAAAGGATTGGCTGCGAAATTTATCCTCAAATCCAAGCGGAAACCAGCGGCCTGCCGTGGGTGGCAGGTCGGCAAAGACCGCCCAGTAATCATAGGCACCCTTCACCATAAGGGCGGCGAAAATCAGACAACACGCCACCGACACCAACGCCAAGGTCCGGCGTGGCCCAACAGGCAGCGCGTTAACAATCACGTCAACGCCAAGATGGGCATGGATCTTAACCGCGTAAGACGCCCCCAGCAGCACCAACCAGCCAAACATAAAAACTGTCAGCTCAAGCGCCCAAAGAATATTTGAATTAAAAACAAACCGGGCAATCACATTGGCAAAGGTGACAACGGTCATCAATCCCAGCAAGGCGCCGATCACAGTCTCCTCTAAGCGGTCCAACCAATGGCGTTGCATCTCGATCTCTCCGGTCGTTTGGCTTGTAAGTCAAAAGGCGGGCCAAGTCTCTGGCCCGCCCGTTAATGATAGCGTATCAGACTGCGGCTTTTAAAGCCCCGCGTTGATCGCCTGCGCGGCATCAATCATGTCTTGGCCGACATCACCCGAAAACTTTGACCAGACCGGCATCATGGTATCAACCCAGTTCTGACGCTGGGCGGCGCTGAGTTGACGCACAACACCACCGGCAGCAATGATGGCCTCTTTGGCAGACTCATTAACTGCAAAGCTCTCTTTATTGCGGGTTTGAGTCACTTCCGACATGATCGTCAGAAATTGATCGCGCACATCAGCGTCAAGGCTCTCGAGCCAGTCAACCGAGGTCACAACCAGATAGTCTATCACGCCGTGATTGGTTTCTGTAACACCGTCCTGCACTTCGAAGAACTTTTTACCATAGATGTTTGACCATGTATTTTCCTGGCCATCAACCACCCCCTGCTGAAGCGCGCCATACACTTCGGAAAACGCCATTTTCTGCGGGCTACCGCCGATGGCTTCCATTTGTGCCACCAACACGTCAGACGATTGCACACGGAACTTTAGGCCGTTGGCATCGTTGGGCGACACCAAAGGTTTGCTGGCAGACATTTGTTTCATGCCATTATGCCAATACGCCAAACCTTGAAGGCCCCGGCGCTGCATGCTGTCCAGCATCGCCTGACCCGCATCAGAGGCTTGGAATGCATCAACCGCGTCGATGTTTTCAAACATGAATGGCAAATCGAACAAGCGGAACTGCTTGGTAAACTTTTCAAATTTAGAAAGTGAAGGGGCCGCCAGTTGTACGTCGCCCTGCAACATCGCTTCGAGCACTTTGTTGTCATTATACAAAGTTGAGTTTGGGAAAACCTCAAGACAGGCCTTACCATTCATTTCTGTATTGACCCGTTCTTGCAGCAGCGAGGCTGCAATGCCTTTGGGGTGTTTGTCGGTGTTGGTAACATGGCTAAACTTGATAACCATCTCGCCTGCGTCACAGCTTGCCGATGCCGCCTGCGCGGTAACTGCCAAAGCCAGTGCAATCGTGGCTGTAGTTAATAGTTTCATTTGGGTCTCCTCCCAGTCTGTCTGCATAATTTCTCTGGTGGTGGCGCGTCAGCACCCCTGAGCTGAGTTGACCATAGTCCAGAGAGAAAACACAGCAGACTGCGACAGCTGCAGAGGGTTTCGCATAATGCCCTAATAATATTTGTCTTTTTTCAATTTTAATTCGACGCCCGCGAATTCTGCATCGCGGCAATGTGCGAAAATCCGCACAATTGTTGGCGCTAACTGTGTGATTCTTCGCACAAACCGTTACACAAATCATCACAGAATTTACCGCAGTATTCATTGCCAAAGCTGGGCCCTGTCAGACCAAAGTGGTGCGAATGTTACTTTTATAACTTGTTCACACACCAACAAGATCGTATTAAAATTTAGCGTTTGATATTCAACTTAGTCCAAAATTCATTGGATTAGATGGTAAAAAACTTACCACGCGGGTTCATGTTAGAAAGAAAAATGGACCCACCAAACAATGAAAGCCCACACCGACGCTTTTTTTGCGACACCCCTCTTTTTACAAATCATAAAACCTAAGGTGAGACATTTATAAGTGACAGATGGTGCCCAACCCGAAACAATCACAATAACGCTGACAGTAAAATTAGAGCTATTTACTTTTAACCTCTGAAGAGGTTTTAATAGCGTATGAGTAATAGTCTGATTATCAGTGGCTTATTAATCGCCTTGGTTGTCGGTGGCGGGGCCGTTTATACCTTTACGTCTTCTCAAAATAGACCCGCTAAAATTACCACTGAAACGGTAAAATCTGCGCCAGTGGTGAAGCCATCTGCAACTGGCCAGGCAGATTGCAAAGCAGTAGCGGCTGTAGTTCCCTTGGTAAACCTCACCACCGGTATGGGAATGACCACCGCAGTTGCAGCCTGTGAATAGCTTATAGCCGAACAGCATCAGGACAGTATAATCAAACTAAATCCCTGAAAGCCAAATCACTATTTCTCAGCCAAGACTCTAAATAATGTCACATCATGAGTATGTTTTGAGACTGGTAAATATTCTTAGCTGAAACTTTACTAACCGAGAGATCAAAATTTATGCTCCGACATCAATAAGATGACCAACCGTCCCATTCCCGTCTTCGCTGAGGAGGGTCCTAATATCGTTGATGGCCTCACCGTCAAATTTGTTCGAACTGATCATCTCAAGAATTTTCTCTAACATTTCTTGTTCTACTGCACTGCGAGGGGTCGCAAGCGTTGTATTTGACCGGTTTGGCACAGAGCTGCTGTCGTCTGGCCCGAAATCGTCGCCACTTTGAGATTCGGTCAGCTTTTTCACACGCGACAAGGGACGCATTGACTGAGGAGCTAAGTTAGCAATTACTGCATTGTTTGAAATATACAATTTAGATCTGCTCCTCTTTCAAGTTGTATTGTTTAAGGTCTTCCACAAAACAAAACCTATGCGCAGAGCTTGAACAACACGCTGGACAAAGACTTCTCATGCAAATGTCAGGCCTCTTGTGAGATAGAACGACCGTTTATTGATCTTTTTTAATCGCCGTCCCCCGTCGATAAGCAAGATGTTTGATCCCACGATTTGATATCGCCTTCCCCCCTCGATCGGCTAGGTGTTTGATCCCGCAGTTTGATGATGCAATGTTTTCTGAGAAACAGAAGGAAGCATTATGGGACAGGTTCGCTATGAGAGCGCCACAACAAGGGACCTGTCGTGCTTTCGTGCCACTCCAAGTGTTCGTTTAAGCCACCTTCGGTTCGAAAGCGACAGGACTTTTCCAGCCTAATGCTGAGTCCCGCCGGCGCGGGTTACAAAACCTGTATGTGGATGCCCCGTTGACTGCAAGACGTTTTAAGGAGAGTTTTCAGAACACGAGATCACGGCCAATCGTGTGCCCGGCCTTTGATGTGGCTTTCACACGCCGCTGGCTTGTAAGGTGTCCGTAGGTTGGGTCCAAATCGCGGATGCGAACCAGGCTCCTGAATTCTATCTG
>Ga0129327_10001496_pt1 | contig 13761 bp, 11 predicted proteins | sample CPBDNA_6_FD_111799 | JGI IMG/M metagenome (GOLD analysis project Ga0129327, IMG submission 111799) | Freshwater to marine salinity gradient microbial communities from Chesapeake Bay, USA - CPBay_Spr_31_0.8_DNA | ecosystem: Environmental > Aquatic > Marine > Coastal | place: USA: Chesapeake Bay... | reverse complement strand
AAGCGTTAAAGGAAATTCAATACGATGGTTGGGTCTCGGTTGAACCCTTTGACTACCACCCCACCCCTGAAGACTGTGCCCGAATAAGTTTGGAAAATTTGCAAGCCTGCTTTTCGGACTGAAGCTTAATTTTTGGTTACAGAAACCTTCAAGAACCGGGTTCGGGGAACCTCCGTTCTTTTCTCCTTTGAGGAATAGTCTAAGCTGATGCCTTGGAATGGGAAAGTTCCGCCATATCCTTTAGAATAATTAAAATTCATATCCTTTCCGTTATTAGGAGAAATATTGAATTTAAAATTATAATATGGGGTTCCCATAACCTCCACTCCTTTAAGAGATGACAAAGCACCTCTTGGTATTTTGATTTCGATCCATTTTTTATCGAAAGGAAGTTTTATTCGTTTTCCCTCAACCGGGGTCATGTAAAAAGCACCATCTCCGATTTGTGGTTTAATCGCACTCATCGCTAAATCCTTAACATTTGGAACAACTCCATGGAGACCAACACTTACTCTTGTGGAAGTTGGCCATTCTTCTCCAGCAGGATCTTTAATCCTAGACCAAAACTGCATTCCGTTACGGTTCACTTCCATGTTATATTCGAATGTCCCCCCGTTTTCATACTTTCCCGTTAGGGTAATTTTTTCACGATCTAGAGATGGTTCGGGCGAGGAATCAAAACTGGTGATTTTCCGACTCCTTCTTCTCGCACGCTTCCCATCTGATCTGTCCACATATTGTGAAATAAACCCAATTGTCATTCTTCTCAAGCCAAGCGGATTACCTTTGGCAGAATCTGGCATTTTATGAGCACCCGGATTAATCCATACATGTAATCCACTTCCACTATAAGGTAAACCAATGGTATAGGAATCACCCTCAAAAACGGTATTATAATCCTTATATTTTCCATTTCCATAATAAGACAACCGGCTTCCTTTAGCAGGGATAATTTTGGGTTTCCTTGACGAAATTTCTAGTTTCTTTCGGCGTAACGCTTCCAACTTGGCAATCGAAGCTGAATCGAATTTATCCCAGGGTAATGGAATGGCATTTCTCGAACTTGTCTTGATAACAACTGAAACAGTCTGATCATCAGCATCAATGAACTGAGCCTTTACAGTACGACCATTCACATCCTTAAATTCGTGCTCAATTTCGAGATCCGCATCGGTTACTGCAGGAACCTTCATCGTTTTTCTTTTTTTGGCCAAGGTGGCTCCCGCCTTTTGAGCCTTAACCTGCATTATTTTAAGTTTTTGAGCTAAACTCTGAGAATCCTGGGCAAGAGAAGCGAGTGGAATAGAAACCTCCCTCGTTCCACGATTGATGGATAATTTCACATCGTCCTTACTTACATCAAGGAAACGTCCACTTACGGTTTTACCCGTAGAGTTTGCCCATGGATATTCTGCAAACAGATCAAGGTCGCCGTTCAAATCAACTTTCACAACCGGATTACTATTGGGTGAAACCGGCTCACTTACGCTCTCGCTTTGTAACCTGGCGGCCATCATTTGAGATTCCTGATCAAACATGGATAATGGGAGAACGGTAGTCTTACCGTTCCAGTTCAATGTAACAGTTAATTTATCCGACTTGATAAATTTCGCCTGAATGGTTCGACCTGAAGTGTCTTTCCACTGCTGAACATTAGCATCAACTTTTTCAGAACTAGCACTCTTTTGCATAAACTTTTTGGCCAAAGCCTTCGATTGATCACTTAGGGTATCCATGGGTAAATCAAAACGTTGTCCATTCCATTCAATCGTAACGCTCGTATTATTACCCTTGATGAATTTCGCCTGTAGGGTCCGGCCATTCAAATCGGTCCACGGATGAAGTTCAGCTGACTCTTGGCCAAATAAAGAAGTCAGGCAGAATAAAAACAGGAAATAAATTAGTTTATGATAGGAGAATTTCATAATAGTGGGAGTAGTTGATTTCAGAATAAGAGAAAGTTTTTTCCTGATTTCATCAATAGTAATGTCAGAGGAGCCCTAATTATTTCCCCAAAATTCACTTATTTGGGCTTGTTGTTCATTGGCATTTCATGTTCAGCAAAAGTAAAATATAAACCAAGCCATAGGCATTGACTGTATCGGTAAGTTAATAAAGGCAAACCGATTGCTCCACTAAAGCTAAGGCCAATCATCCAATCAGTCGGTACCCATTCCAACAACCAAGCAACCAAAAGTGGAACGATCCAAAGTCCACAAATTAATCCATAGCTAATCGGAATCCCTCCGATAAAAAATCCGTTTTCCCTACTGAACGCAAGTTCGCAGCTAGAACATTTCTCATGCCTGTGAAAAAGGTTTCCTAAGACTGCACCTTCATTACACCTAGGGCAACGATTTCGAAGGGTTCTAAAAAAATATTCTGTTTTCATCGGGATTCTGCCTCTTTACTAATGGACTCAGCATCTATTCCCACTGGAAGAGTTGAGTTTGTTTTAAATTGTTCGTACGCGGAGCGAAGTTGTAAATCTCTTCTAATCCCAGTACCTAGAATTGTAGATAGAATAATAACGATAATCCAAGTTCTTCCTGAAAAAAACATTTATCTCTCCTTATAAACCGGAGGCTTCCAATTTTCAGGTAATTTGCCCTGCGGGCGAACCCCTAAAGAACCGATTGGAATACGATGATCTTTTAATTGTAACAAAGGGAGATCATCTGGAAGGTGCTTGATTCGCATTTCCTTAAATTCAATAGTCATAGATGGACCCCTGTGTACCTGCATCGCTAAAACACCCTCCAACGTCCTACCCTCTTTATGCAAATCAATTAAATCTGCAGTGGGGTGAGCGTCAATCCAGTGTCGGTGACGATTACCTTCCACCAGAACTCGATACTCATGCCACTCTCCCGGCTTGAATTCTTTTACTGAAAAAGTACCCACAATCCAGGGCTTTCCGTCATGATCCACTATTACTTTTTCTCCCGTGTGTGAGAGTATTCGCCTTCCCTTCTCTTCATAAAGCATTCCATTGTATTTGGATTGATTGGCGACCACGTCGCATTGATAACCAGTCACCACATCCAACCCGATATCCGGTCGCGAAGTTCCCCGGTATTGAATACCACTATTTCCTCCTTCAGTGACCCGAACCTTTACACGAAGGTCAAAATTTCGGACCGTAGCCGTTTTCCATGTGATAAAATGATTCATCTTTAATGTGCCATCCGTTTGGCCAATGAGTACTCCATCTTTCTTAGACCAGTATTTTGAATCCCCAGACCAATTTCGCATTCGGTTCCCGGGAGTAATCAGACTGGCAAAACCGTCCTCACCTGGTCGGTTCGCAACCTTGGCAGCAGAAACCGGATATGGATCGGTCGACTTGGAAAGAAGTTCTTTCATCGGAGATAAGGGGCCTCCCAATTCCTTAACTCGTTGATCCGTCATTCCCCTCATTTCTTTCAGAGTTTTTGTGTATTTGGGATTGCTCGCCAAGTTAATCAGTTCATTTGGATCATTTTTTAAATCATGTAAAAATTCATAATTTTTTTCATCCACATAGCGGACATACTTAAATCGTTCACCACGCATCCCTTCGAATGCAGGAATTCGGTGACGAACCGCAAAATGTTCGTGAAATGTATATTTACGCAAAGAGGATGGATTTGATTCAGAAATTAATTTTGCAAAAGTTTTCCCCTGATATCTTTTCGGAATTTTTACCCCTGCCCACGAAAGAAAAGTGGAGGGAAGATCGAGATTCAAAACCGATTCCTGCCGAACCTGCCCACGAACTTTTCCTTTAACCCGTGGATCATAAACCACCATCGGAACACGGAGTGATTCTTCATAGTGTGACCATTTACCGGCAAATCCCCGATTCCCCATGTGATATCCATTATCTGCGGTGTAAACAATAATGGTATTTTCAGCTAACCCCTGCTCTTCCAATGCTTTCAGAAACCGGCCAATTGCATTATCAATCCCACTGACCATTCGCAAGTAAGCCCGCATATTAGTTCGGTAGCGCTCATCTGTATTCCAACGCCAAAAAAATCGTTCCCGATTAATAGTGGTTTTTAAAAAGTCCGGTTGTTTTTCAAAAATCTCAGGATCATTCAATCGGGGGGGAGAAATCTCGTCCTCTTCATACATTCCATCCATCGCTCGTGGCCAGGGAAAATGTCCAATTCCAGGACGACGATCACCATCTTCAGCATGGCAGGCATTAAACCACATATTTATAGCAAACGGTTTATCCTTGGGCTGATTTTCAATAAACTCGATTCCACGATCCACAATCAATTCCGTCTCATGGCGAAGGGTTCCATCCTCCTGTTTTTTATAAAACGGATTTCTACCAATTGGATGAAACTCATCAAAATGATCCTGAGCTTTCCACCCTTTGGGCATTTTCGCATGCCACTTACCAGCAAACCCTGTACGGTATCCAGCATCTCTCAAATAATCCACATAAAGCTTCTCCACCGCTTCAGGTTTGGCCATATCATGGTTTCCTGGAACTCCATAACTTCGCCCGGTCAATCCGGTTAGGATCGTAGTCCGACTAACCCAGCAAATTGACTGACTCACAAAGGCATTCTCGAACCTTGTTCCCTCATCGGCTAAACGGTCAATATTGGGAGTCTTGGCTAGCGGGTGTCCATAACATCCCAAAGCACTCGATGTTTGATCATCAGTAAAGAAAAAGACAATATTAGGCTTTTTAGCCCAGCTTGTTAAAAATAAACTCAGAAAAAGAAAGGAAAGGTATAAGATTTTCATTACTATAATTATGTCAGATGAATTATAATTCTTATGCTTTTAGCCGAAATTGCGACTGCTTAGTTTTTTCACTTTTCGATTTCTGGCAGATTCCATTGAGCTAGATTTATAAAAGGGTTAACGCACTCTAGATATTATCCAACTAAAATTCATTTCCTGCTCTTCCCTTTAGTTAAGTAGAAACAATTTCTTATCCTTCTTATTCATTTCTTCAATTACCTTGTTTATCATAATGTTAACGACATTCCCTCTTTTATAAATAAAGTTATTAATTATAATTTAAATTACCATTCTTATGATCTATGTTTATTAGGTATTCAATTATTACCGTGGTAAAATCGCAACTTGACCAAAGTTGAGTATTATAACTATCCTTAAAAATTATTGCTTTCTTAATCATAAACTTATCTTAATATGTTAATCACCACACTTGTTATCGTCGGAGTTTTAATCGTCTTAGTGATGATCGTTGTTGGGATCTACAACAAATTAGTCACGCTTAAAAACCGCTTTGAAAACGCCTTCTCTCAAATTGAAGTTCAATTGCAAAGGAGATATGACCTCATTCCCAACCTGATCGAGACAGTGAAGGGATACATGGCCCATGAAAAAGAAACCTTAGAAGCGGTCATACAAGCCCGTAATCAGGCACAAAGTAGCCTGCAGGCTGCTTCTCAAAATCCCGGGGATGCCACTGCAATTGCCGGTTTGGCGGGAGCCGAAGGTATGTTGGGTGGTGCTTTAGGTCGTATCTTTGCATTGTCGGAAAGTTATCCAGATCTGAAAGCCAATCAGAATATGGCAAATTTACAGGAAGAACTCAGTTCAACTGAAAACAAGGTCGCATTTTCAAGGCAGGCTTTCAATGACTCCGTTACAGCTTACAACACCTACAAACAAACCTTTCCTCCAGTCTTTTTCGCGGGTATGTTTGGTCATGGTCAAGATGGCACTCTCCTCGAATTCGAAAGCAAAAAGATTAAAGAAGCACCGAAAGTACAATTCTAACTGGATCGAAAACCCGATCCGTTCAACATGGATTTTTTTGAACAGCAGGACAAAGCCCGTGGACTTAGCGGGTATCTTTTTTTACTATTTGGGTTTGCGGTACTCTGTATAATCATTTCGATTTTCTGTTTAGCCTCAGTTGCGGTTGGATTTGAAAAAAATCTAGCCGAATTAGCATGGACCTTTGAATTAGCTGCAGTCTCTAGTGTGAGCACAATAATAGCAGTATTTCTTGCCAGTGCTTTCCGAATTAGTTGGCTTTCCTCAGGAGGAAAAGTGGTTGCTGAATCAATGGGCGGACAAAGACTGAACCAAAGCACTAAAGATCCGCTCTCCCGACAAGTCCTTAATGTCGTCGAGGAAATGGCAATTGCATCCGGTACTCCCGTACCACCGGTTTACTTAATGGAGGAAGAGGGAATTAACGCTTTTGCGGCGGGTTATTCTCCAAGGGATGCGGTAATTGGAGTAACTCGGGGATGCGCCACCAAACTAAACCGAGACCAGTTGCAGGGGGTAATGGCACATGAATTCAGCCATATTCTCAATGGGGATATGCGAATCAATATTCGCTTAACCGGTATTATTTTCGGAATTGTATTTTTATCCAGCATCGGGCGGATCCTTACCAACATTGCCTATGTTTCAGGGGGGCGCAGAAGAAACGGAAAAGACAGCGGAGGAGGAGCCCTTGTAATATTAGGAATAGGATTACTGATCATTGGTGGAATCGGGGGCTTCTTTGGAGCAATGATTCGAGCATCAATCAGCAGGCAAAGAGAATTCCTTGCCGATGCATCAGCAGTGCAATTTACCCGTAATCCGGATGGTATCGCCGGTGCACTCAAACGAATTGGAGGATATTCTCACGGGTCTAAGTTACAATCAGCTGGAGCTCAGGAATTTTCGCATATGTTTTTCAGCTCCGGTATAAGTAGCATGTTTGCCACACACCCCCCGCTGCCTATTCGAATAAAACGGATCGATCCAAATTGGAAAAATTCATACCCAAATACTGATAAAATTTCCGAGATTGCATCTCAAGGCAGCGAAATGGCGGGGATTTCTGGATTTGCTGGAGCTTCTCCCAGTGGGAAAACAACCGTAAACCAAACTGCTACCCAAACTAGAACGGAACAACAAGAGCACACTCCTTCGGCTCAGACATTTCTCAAGAGCGAGGGAAAAATAGACGAAGAAAAACTGGCACAGGTACGATCCTTAATTGACTCTATCCCAGCACCTCTGATCGAACAGGCAAAGGAACCATTTGGTGCCCGCTGTTTACTATTTGCTTTGCTACTCGACATTAAAGATCTAGACGCCAGAAAACGACAGGCCCAAATGATCGAACACCAAGCTGAGGAAGGAACGCTCTATCAAACTGAAAAAATCGAGCCCCTACTCACCAATCTTTCCTGCGAACAAAAATTGGTCTTAGTGGAAGAATCAAGGCCCGCCATTGCCGAGCTTTCGATGAATCAATTTTCTGTATTCCAAACATTAATAGTCCAATTAATCGGAGCGGATGAAAGCATTGATCTTTTCGAATGGTGCCTGCACAAGGTTATCGAGTTTGACTTTGGAAAACAACACTACCCTCGCCAACTACATGGCCGTGCATCTATCCGCAGCCGGCTTTCAGATTGTGCAGTAATTCTTGGTGCCCTCTCTCACTACGGACAGGATGGGGCCGACCCCCAACCATCCTTTAACCACGGTATGCAAGCCCTGGATCGAAGCGGGCAAATCAAACTACCTCCTAGTCAGAATTGTGGCCTATCCTCGATGGACAAAGCGATCGAACGACTCAACAAAATGAGTGCGACTGAAAAACGATCTCTAATCGATGCCTGTGCCCGAACGATTGACCACGATGGAAAGACCACCGATATCGAAATTCAAATTCTCCGGGGTATTGCCTGCGCACTGTCCTGTCCGCTCGGTCCGAATCTGTGAATTAAAAACGGAAACCTCTCCCTAGGTTAAGCCCTCCTATGTCTTGTACTTGGTAAGTAGTTCCCAAGGAATATGACATTTTTCATTCGGATATTTTTTAAGACGTTCCTGATGCTCATCATCACTGCGCACATAACGGGTAAGAGGAAGAACTTCGACCAACACAGATTCTGAATCTGCTCGGGACATTATATAACTTCGGGCAGCATCCAAATGATCCCGCTTCCGACTATACACTCCAGTACGATACTTCACACCAACATCTTGCCCCTGCTTATTGAAGCTATAGGGATCAATAATTTCAAAAAAATAATCCATTAAACGAAGAACTGAGACCTGGTTGGAGTCAAAAAGAACACGGACACACTCTGCATATCCATCATACTCCGTTTGGGTGCAATCCGTGGTTCCATTTGCACGACCCGCTTCGGTTGAAATAACCCCGGGTAAATGCCGAACAAACTCCTGAACACCCCAAAGGCAACCACCAGCAAGAAATATTTCATCCCCTATTTGATTTTCTTCCAAACTCATTCCATGAAATCCATTCATAAATTAATAGAGGCAATCCAATAAAAAAGAAATGTTAATTTACTTATGAATTATGTTAACCATTGAAAACTAGAGTAAAAAATGATGTAATAAAGGAATGTTAATCAAAAACCTTTTTATAACTTACATTACTCTGAATATAATCGGTTCTGCTTTTGCTCAGACTGATCTGAAAGGGAATCAGAAAAAACCTGATGTAGTCACTCTTCCAGAATTCACGATAATGAAACAAAAGACCGCAAATCAGCGACCAGTTACTACATACGAGTCTCCGATTTCAAATCTGGACTTCGACCCTCGGGTTGATATGCAATCCCGAAATATGGCAGAAGCACAAGGAGACTTGAGCATCAGAGGAGGCACTTTTGAGAATACAGGTATACAAGTCGGTAGTGCCACGCTCCTCGACCCTCAGACTGGGCACTACAGTACTGAACTTCCGATTGCTCCTGAAATGTTAGGTGAACCCAATGTACTCACCGGAGCGGACAACGCTCTTCGTGGTTTCAATAGCAGTGTTGGCACTGTGTCGTATTCTTGGAGTGAAATTACAAAGAGAGGAAGTTTAACGGTTGGTGGTGGAGACCATAACTTAAATTTCCAGCGTATTCACAATGCCATTACTGGTGCATACGGAGATTCAGAAGATTGGACATGGGGAGCAGAGATTGAAAGTTCCCGATCCGAAAGCGATGGAACCATTCCATTTGGGGACCATAATTTTGATCGTACCACAGGTCGTATTCAACTGATTGGGCCTGACTCTCAGTCTGATTTTTTCGCGGGATATCAGTCCAAATTTTTTGGTTGGCCCGAAATGTACGCTGCCCCTTATGGTTCAAACGAAACTGAATACATTAAAACAAGGCTGGTGCTTCTAAATCATCAGCAATCTTATGGTAACCGAAGCAATTGGGAGGCCACTGCTTACCACAGGAGAAATAGCGACCATTATGTTTACAATCGATTCTCTCCAAATAACGATTTCATACACGAAACGAAAGTGGCCTCAATCTCCTTGTCTGGAGTACACGAAATAGATGAAAATTACGCACTTCACTACACCGGACAATTTACAGGAGACAAAATTCGCTCTTCTAAATTAGAAAATTCTTTTACGGATCGTAATTATTATAAGGTCAGCATACTCCCTGAATACATCTACTCTTTGAGTAATCAGGAAGAGTTACTCTTTAAAATCGGTGCATCCCTTGATGACACGAACCGTGATAATTCAGAGGTTTCCCCTATAGCAGAAATCAGTTGGCAAAAAAAAGATAAACAAGGTCGCTCGGAACGCCTGTACCTTTCGTATGCACAATCGACTAATGTATTGGGGTATGGTGCCGTTGGGGGAGGTCCATCCGGTCTATTTGCAAGCGACCCGGATTTAGTTCGCGAAATATCAAAAAACCTTGAATTGGGGTATGCGTTAAACCAAGCAGAATGGAGTATAAAAGGTGCACTCTTTTACAGATGGGACAACGATTTAGTTGACTGGACCTATGATAGTAATAATACCAATGCTCGTTCAGCCAAAAATGTGGATATTGAAACCGTTGGATTCGAAATCATTGCCTCACGTAAATGGAAAAATTTGGAAACTATTTCCAGTTACAGTTATCTTCATAAGGACGAGGATTATAAAGATTCCACAATCGATGGCAGCTTTTACGCCCTTAATTTCCCTGAGCATCGGGCTACCCTAGGTTTAATTTGGAACCCGAACGATCTTATGGGGATCCGAATTGATAAAGAATGGCGCGAACAGCAAGCAAATCCATTACGGGAAGGTCCATCCCACTCAGTAAACAGTCACATTGCAGCGAGTTATTATCCTGCCCGGCTAGAAGACTTAGAAATATTTGTAGCTTATGACAAGCCATGGGACGAAGAATTTCAGGATATTCCTGGTACACCAGGACGGGGAGATCAGTTTTCACTCGGAGCAACCTATCGTTGGTAGAAAACTACGTAATTTTTAAAAATTAGATACATCGAAATTTTAGATTTAATCTAAAAACCTACGCTAGTTTAGTCATGGTCTACCTATTATTTGTATCCCTCGTTTGGGCTTTCTCCTTTGGGCTGATTGGGAATACGTTGACTGGGGTAGACTCTTTCTTAGTTGCGACTATACGCTTAGGATGTGCATCCCTCCTATTCTTGCCCTTCCTCATAACACATGACATTTCGGTGCGTGACCGCGGGCGTCTCATTCTCTACGGTGCAGTCCAGTTTGGGTTAATGTACAGTTTATATATGCGTGCATTTTACTATATCCCCTCTCATCTAGTCGCTATCTTTTCGATTTTAACTCCTGTTTATGTTGTTCTGATAAACGATATTCGTCAGCGAAAGTTTTCTTGGCGTTATCTACTCGTGGCAATTCTATCGGTTTTAGGAGCTGGCATTATCAAAGCAAAGGAACTCCCAAGTGGTGATATTTGGGTCGGATTTATGCTAATGCAGGGGGCAGGACTCGCCTTCGCATTTGGCCAGGTGGCTTACCGAGACTGGAAGTATAAGAATTGGCAAATTAATGACCGTAATGTGTTTTCACTTTTAACGATAGGAGGTACTATATGTGCCGCCTGCTTTTCTTCTTTGTTTACGGATTGGAGCACATTGGAAATCAACCTAGAACAATGGAAATCAATTCTCTACCTCGGATTTATAGCCTCTGGCTTTGGTTTTTTCCTATGGAATAAAGGGGCAACTCAATCGAATACGGGAACTCTGGCCGCTTGTAACAATGCAGTGGTTCCACTGGCAGTTATTTGTTCGCTCTTTTTCTTTGGAGAAATCAAAAATATTGATACGGATGCACTCTTAACATTGTTCGCTGGTTCAATTCTCATCTTTGGAGCAGTGATAATTGGGCAAAAAATATCCAGAAGGAAAAACTAAAGATTTTCCGAAGACTTATTAAACAAAATCGCAAATCGATGTTACCGAATCAATTCGGCTGATACTCTCTGATTAGGTAGTAATTAACAAATAAACTACCCCAAGGGCCAGTTGGATAATTGCATAGGGAAGTGCCACTTTTACAAACCCGGCAAAAGAAAGTTTCAATCCGTATTTATGAATAATGGTAACTGAAACCAAAGTGGATGCTGACCCGATTGGGGTAATATTACCACCCAAGTTTGAACCAAAAATTACCGCCCACCAATAAGGACTGTCCGGATTGGATGAAATTTCGGGCATCGCTCCTAATATCTTAGCCAACATGGCGGCAAGGGGAATATTATCGGTTACCGAACTGGCCGCGGCTGAGGCGACAAGCAGGGCAGCTGGACCCGCTGAATCACCCAGCCCCATAATGGGCATGAGCCAATCACCAATTAGGTTAAGCACACGGGCATGCTCCATTACATTAATTACCGCAAATAAGCAGACAAAGAAAAAGAGTAAGTCCCAATCAATTGTCTTATAAAACCGATCCGCTACTGACTTGTAGCGAACGAGCATTATGCCAGCAAAGGAAAGTGCCACAAAGCCAAGTCCGAGCTCGTTGACCACAGGCAATTGCGAGGTCATGGCAACAGTTCCAATAAACACAAAAGTCATAATGGCTCCAAAGCGGAAAAAACCGGGCGACTCAATTCCTTCGTTCTCATCAAATCCAGCCACCAAATTCTTAGCGGAAGTTTTTTCTTCCTCGGTTTTAAGTGAACCGATCTTGAAAAGCCTGGAACCAAGCCAAAGGGTAACCACGGTGGCAATTACCACATAAGGTGCCGCTTTCAGGAAGAAATCAATAAATTCAATCCCCGCCGTTTTACCCACAATAATATTGGGCACTGAAGAAATAAGGGTGAGCAGTCCTCCAATGTTGGTGAGTAATCCCTCCACTAGAAGGAAGCCCAGCAGTTTTTCTGATTGATTGAGTTTTTTAAGAGAGACTCCAGTCAGTGAACCCACGATGATCATGGCGGTAACATTATTCAACACCGCGGAAAAAATCACTGTCATTACCCCGTACAGAATAAGTAGGCGAAGAGGATCACCTGAAGAAAGCTTGGTTAATTTGACCGCGACCCAAGTGAAGAGTCCGGATTTGCTTGTAACATCCACAAACAGGGAGGAACCAAGTATGATCGCGATGACTTCCCAATCCACGCCCGGAATATAAACAGGCAGAGAAATTTTGTGTCCACCAATGACAAGATTACTTACATCTGTAAACGGAAGCAGATTAAACCAGGCACCGAGAAAAAGGGCCACGACAGAAAATAACCCTACAATCAAAGACTTTTTAGCGTGAATCTTTTCCTCCAAAGCGAGGCAGAGAATCATACACACCAGCAATCCTAGAAAAATATATGTCACTCCCGGACTGACAGAATGGGCAGAGGAAGATGCCAGGAAATTCGGTAATATACTCACAATAAAAGAATGGGTACGGAGCGAAGTTCAACCGCGAGAGGATGGGCCATACCATGCATCGCTAATTGATCATCCTCTTTGGCGTGCATAACTAGAAGATCGACCTCTCCCTCTTCAATAAGTTTTCGATAATCCTCCAAACGGGATCCTAATTGAGCCATGCACTCAACTGAAATCCCAAGACCGGCACGTTCCAAACCAGACCGAGCAGACTCGGCAAAATCTTTGGCATCATTAAGCAGTCTGGCAAGCAGGGTTTCCCTGGCCACGTCGGTATCAATATCAGGAATCTTTTCAATCGCATCAAGATAACGGTCAAGGGTAACCTTATCTTCAATATGGCTCAGTAAAAGCTTCCCTCCTTTCGGAGTGAAGGCAGATGCATATTTAATGAGGGAACCTTCCCCGCACATATGACCTGACACCGCCATTACTTTTTCAGGAGACTTTTCCAAAAGTTCAGATGCATCATCCCGATCCGGGTGGGGTAACACAAGAACGGGTGTGGTGGTTACCTGGGTAAGAACATCCAAATGTTCACCTAGGCTGTATGGCCACCTCCACGAATCACTCCTTAGGTTACGATAAGTGAGAAGCAAGTCCGGTTGATACTCTTCGACTTTACCGAGCAACTCCTTAACGGTTTGAAAGTCCATTTTGGAAAGCACCTCCCATTTCGTTTCACCGGGAAGAAGAGTCTTCTCAAAATACTTACGTACCGAGTTTAAATACAATGTGGAATCGGACTCTTCCATATCGGTGACCAACAAAACCTTCCCTAAGGATGGGCTTTCATGAAGATAGATTGTTTTGGCGGCTGCCTTAAAAACGCTTTCGAACTGGTCAACTGTACTCATTATTTAATTTTTGACCATACCATCGACAGGATGAAAGTCCTACAACTTAAAAAATCAAATTTTCCTTAAGTACCAATCAAGTTTGCTTCAACCCGAAATGAATTTCCATTCCATTTTTGCTTTTTCAATGTGGCAAGAAGTTCATCGATCATTGGTTGTATCGGCACTTCAATCGTGGGCAAGGCATGCTTAAAGTAGGGAAGAGAATTTATTTTATCAAATCCAAGCAGGTTAATATCTT
>Ga0129327_10001488_pt1 | contig 13790 bp, 8 predicted proteins | sample CPBDNA_6_FD_111799 | JGI IMG/M metagenome (GOLD analysis project Ga0129327, IMG submission 111799) | Freshwater to marine salinity gradient microbial communities from Chesapeake Bay, USA - CPBay_Spr_31_0.8_DNA | ecosystem: Environmental > Aquatic > Marine > Coastal | place: USA: Chesapeake Bay... | reverse complement strand
GGATTTTTGGGTTAAACGTGGAAGCATGTTGATTACAGGATCGTGAGCGATGACTTGATCATCCTCGATCACCGCCTCCATATTACCGGCATGATGAAATCCATGAAAATAATCAAAACCCCGCTGAATGGGACCGTCGGGAATTTTTGATCCTACAGGAGGGGCCTTATATTTCTTCTTCGAATATTCTTCTCCACTTTCTGGATCAAGGTATTTAAAATTGAGATGCCATTTCCCAATAATCGCAGTATGATAACCTTCATTTTGGAGAAAACTGGCAACGGTTGGTCGGTCTTGCGCAATTAAACAGGGCGCAAAACCTTGAACTACGCCCGATTGGAGGCTGGTTCGCCAACTGTATCGACCAGTTAACACCCCATATCGAGTGGGTGTGCAAACCGAGGAACCGGAATGAGCATCGGTGAAGATCATACCTTGGGATGCAAGACGATCCACATGAGGGGTCGGTATTTTGCCCTTTTCCGGATTTAAATACTGAATATCCCCATACCCAAGGTCATCGCATATTATGTATACTATGTTCGGCTTTTCTGCCCATAATGTGGAAAGGCTGAATAATGTAAGCAGGGCGTATAATTTCATGTGCATAATCTAAGTACTGCTAAAAACTGAATCTTTGGACAAATTCAAAATAAGGTTGTCCTTAAATTAAGGTGTTGAAGAAAGCTTGGTGCTTGCGAACAATTTGGAGGATGTTTTAGTTATCCTTTTCACCTCAAACACATGCGACACCTCTCCGTAAGCTCAAAACTTTTCTCAAACAACCGCAAGAAACTTTGTGGCAAATTACCCGGCAAAGCAATTGCAGTTGCGAACGCGAATGATGTGCTGCCCACAAATGCAGACGGCACACTTCCACTCCATCCCAATTCCGATCTCTTTTACCTTTCGGGCATTGAACAGGAAGAAAGCTTACTCGTTCTGTTCCCGGATTGTTCCAACCCCAAGCACCGGGAAATTTTGTTCGTTCGTCAACCGAATGAACATTTAAAGATTTGGGAAGGGTATAAGCATAGCAAAGAAGACGCTCAGAAGATTTCAGGAATACAGACTGTTTACTGGACCGAGGACTTCGATAATATTTTTCAGCTTCTTGCCGCTGAGGCCGAAGTTTTTTATCTAAATGACAACGAACACAGTCGTGCAACCAATGAAGTGGAAACCCGTGAACAACGATTTAACCGAAAAGTTCTCAAAGATTACCCTCTTCATAAAATTGAACGCTTAGCCCCGCATCTTCACGACCTGCGCTTTTGTAAAAGTGCAGAGGAAATCAAATTGATCAAACAGGCAATTAATGTAACCACAAATGGTTTTCGAAAAGTTCTTCGCATGGTCAAACCCGGGGTAACCGAGTACGAGATTGAAGCGGAATGGGCGAAGGAATTTATTAAATGCAGAAGTAAGTTTGCCTATACCCCTATCATCGCATCCGGATCCAATGCCTGTGTTTTGCACTATTTACAGAACGACCAAACCTGTAGAAAGGGACAACTTCTGCTCATGGATGTCGGTGCCTGCTACGCCAATTACAATGCCGACCTTACCCGTACCATTCCCGTAAGCGGAAAATTCTCACGACGGCAAAAGCAGGTATACAATTCAGTTTTACGGGTCCTACGTCAGTGTATTGATAATGCTACCATCGGAAAAAGCCTCAAAGAATGGCAAAATGATTCTCATGACATGATGACGGAAGAAATGCTCCGGCTAAAACTCATAACCAAAGCACAGGTTAAAAAACAGGATCCGGATCAGCCGGCCTGCAGAAAATTCTACATGCATGGATTAGGGCATTCTCTTGGTCTCGATGTTCATGATGTATCAAATGGCCAGTCCGTCTTTCGGGAAAACTCGGTCTTTACCGTGGAACCTGGCATTTATTTACCGGATGAAGGCTTTGGGGTTCGCCTCGAGGATAACATTCAAATTACGAAAAATGGACCCGTTAATCTAATGTCCAAAATCCCCATCGAAGCAGAAGAGATCGAACAGATAATGAATCGTTAGGGTTCTTCGCGAGATTAGTAAGTTTGTCAGTTCAAATAGAAACTTTCGGAGCCTGTGCCATCTCTGGATCAGGAAGAAGACTAAGGTTTTTCCCTGCTCGAAAGCGAAACCATTTGGCAACCAAAACATCTGGAAAGGTAAGCAAACGGTCCTGAATTGCAAGTAGGCTATCATTATAAAATTCACGGGCCAAGGCAATCCGGTCTTCGGTGTCGAGCAATTCCTTCATAAATGAACCATAGTTTTGATCCGCACTCAAATTAGGGTAATTTTCAGACAAAACAAACAAGCCGCCAACCAAACCTGCCCCTTGATTAATTCCCTCGCCCAAATCGGCTGTATCACGACTCGTTCCATTCGAACCCGATGAACGAAAGGAAGCAACTAGCTCCTGCACTTCAGATTCGTATTCCGCGATTCCCTTTACACATTTTAACAATCTGGGAATCAAATCGTGACGACGCTTCAATTGAATTTCAATTAGACCCATAGCATGGATGAGACGATTACGCACCCGGATCAAACCATTATACAATATCGTGAGGTAAAAAAGACTAGCAACTGCAAGAAAGATCAGACCCGACACAAAGATCCAACCAGGGTTCTCAAGCATGGCTTCTTGGGGTTCTACTCCAGTCTCCACCGAAATCACGACTACGGGAACAACTAAAGCGGCTACGAAGGAAAAGAGAATTATAATAAAAGACCAAACATTCTTCGATCGGATAATCTGGGACTCGGACTTGGTCGAAATGAAATAATACTTGGCCTCCTTGCTTTGGGCAATCATTGGCTTAGCAACCTCTTGTCTCAATTTGGCCGGACCAAGAATGTAAAGTTCGTCATTAGGAGTCAGAGAGCGCTCTGAAAACCTTCTCCTATGGGTTGAATTCGCAATCGCTCCACTTGGTCCTTTTCCATAGTAAAGTGGATCGTTCGGACTACAACTTAGGGAAATAGTGGAAGGAGCATCAACCTTTGCACCTTCCGGTTCGATGAGCAGCTCACCCGTATCATCTTTTAGAAAAAACGATTGAAAACTCCCTCCTGAATCAACCTTCCGCCAGCCACTTTTCGTACGGGTCTTTCGATTTCCGTCCTTGTCCCTGTAGCGTTCCGTTTTCTTCCAATGCTCAGAAATACTCCATTCATACCATACACTAGGCTTCTCGGTAAGGTAAGTTTGCAACGGGGCATCCGACTTGACTGAACCTTTGACCTCATTTAATCCGAAAAACACTCCCTGAACCTTGGAAGTTGGAACATCCTCAACAGTCCGTTTGAACAGGACGAGCGATCGCCACCAAAAGAGAAGAGCCAGGGAGATGAAAAATGGAATCAAAGCAAATGCCATGGAAATGATTAATAACAAGAAATTATTTCAGCAGTTGCAAGCTTTTGGAAAAAAAAGAATGCCCAGCATACCTTTTTTCATCAAAAGCAAGTGACTTCTTGACCAAAATTAAAGCGAAATTTATGGTAATCATCCATAAAAACAAAAGCAACCCCTACAATAAATTCCTAGTTAATTAATTTGTAGTAACTACTGCATATCCAAATGAAAAAAATTACTTCTTCTATATTTGTCTCTATCACAGTGCTTCTCGCACTCACTGCAGTTGCAAAAAAAACAAATGTAATCGTCATCATGGCTGATGACCTTGGATACGGAGACCTTGGGTGCTACGGGGCAAAACCAAAAAACTTAAAAACCCCGCACATCGACAAACTCGCCAAGGAAGGACTTAAATTCACCAGCGGATACTGTTCAGCTTCAACCTGTACACCCACCCGTTATTCCTTTCTTACGGGGACCTATGCCTTTCGTGCAAAGAATACGGGGATTGCACCACCCAGTTCTCCTCTCATCATCCCGGAAGACGCCTATACCCTACCCGATATGCTTAAGCAGGCGGGCTATAAAACTGCAGTGGTTGGCAAGTGGCACCTTGGGCTGGGAAGTCCTGGTGTGGGCCCCCAATGGAACGAACAACTTAAACCAGGTCCTCGTGAAATTGGATTTGATTATAATTTTCTACTCCCCACAACCAATGACCGGGTTCCTCAGGTCTATGTTGAAAACCACCGGGTCCTCAATCTTGACCCCAAAGATCCTCTCTGGGTAGGCATGAAGAAACCAAGCGATGATCACCCAACAGGAGTAACCCATCGGGACACTTTGAAAATGGATTGGACTCATGGACACAACCACACCATTCACAATGGCATCAGCCGTATCGGGTTCTATACCGGTGGGCATGCTGCCCGTTTCAGGGATGAAGATCTGGCCGACAAATGGGTCGAAAAATCAAAAGAATGGATAGGAAAAAATAAGAAGGATCCGTTCTTTCTCTTCTTTGCTTCCCATGATCTGCATGTACCGAGAATCCCACATGAACGTTTTCGTGGAAAATCTGGGATGAGTTACCGTGGAGATGTGATCGTACAACTCGACTGGTGTGTGGGAGAAATCGTAAAATATCTGAAAAAAGAGGGTCTGGAAAAAGACACCATGATCGTATTCTGTTCGGATAATGGACCCGTTGGGGATGATGGCTACGCGGATGAGGCTCTTGAAAAAATGGGGGATCATAAGGCAGCAGGTCCCTACTCAGGAGGGAAGTACAGTATATTTGAAGGAGGCACACGCACACCCTTCATAGCATATTGGCCTGGAACCATTAAACCAGGAGTGTCTGATGAAGTGGTCTGCACCATTGATTTTGCAGGTAGTCTTGCCAATCATCTTGGAGTCAAATTACCCGAAGATGCCTGCCTCGATAGTCTCGATGTTATGGATGCTATGCTTGGGAAAAAAGGAGCTAAAGGTCGCCCTCACCTGATCCAACAGGATAATGGTAGAGGAAACAACTATGGTTACCGTGCAGGAAAATGGAAACTTCAAAGGCATGACTCCAAAAAAACTCAGAATTTTCAGGTCAATAAATTGCTAAGCAGTCAGCGCGGTCAACCGGTTCCTCAATACGCACTTTTTGATCTTTCCAAGGACCCTGCGGAAAAGAATAACCTAGCGGAGAAAAACCCAAAAGTATTCGAAAGAATGAAATCCGAGTTACAAAAATTTCTCGACGATGGAAGAAGCCGTTAAATTCCTCCTTCTTTTGGAGTTCAGATTGTATGCAACTTCTACTAATTAAAATGAATAGATTCCTACTCACTCTTATTGCTCTATTTACGCCAGTCTGGTTTTTGCAGGCAGAAAGAATCCTCGTTGAAACGGAGTCTTTTTCAGATCATGGAGGATGGAAACTCGACACTCAATTCATCCGCGAAATGGGCTCCCCCTATCTTTTGGCTCATGGTCTGGGAACACCCGTTCAAGATGCGACCACTACCATTGAGATGCAAGAAGGTGGAAGCTATCAATTATTTGCCCGCACCAAGGACTGGGTCGCCCGTTGGGGAGCGAAGGGACAACCCGGTCGCTTTCAGATCATTATCAATGGTATCCCAGTAAAAACCACTTTCGGTACAAAAGGAGCCGAGTGGGATTGGCAAGGTGGAGGACAGATTTCTCTTAAAAAAGGGAAAAACACCTTGGCCCTAAGAGACCTGACTGGATTCAACGGACGATGCGATGCAATCTACCTGACCTCATATAAAGAAGTTCCACCCAATGACTCTCAAATTCTCGCCACCTGGCGTCGGGAACTTTTAGGTATTACCGAAAAACCGATCGAAAAAAAGTATGATTTGATCGTAGTAGGCGGTGGCTATTCCGGTTTGGGTGCGGCGATTTCAGGGGCCCGCATGGGATGCAAAGTCGCCCTGATACAGGATCGCGGAGTGCTCGGAGGCAACGGGTCGAGCGAGGTACGCGTATGGGCAAAAGGAAATATTCGCCGTGGAAAATACCCTCGAATTGGAGAAATTATCGAGGAAATTTGTGATCATGCCAAAAAGTCTCCGGGTTCTTATGAGGAATTCGAGGACGCCAAAAAGGAAACGATTGTACGGGCCGAAAAAAATATCGATCTGCACCTTTACCATCATGCCTTTCAGGTTGAAAAAACCGGAGACAAAATATCAGCTGTTCATGCTTTTAATGTTAAAAATGGACAAGTTACCCGTTTTGCTGGACCTCTGTTCGTGGACGCAACCGGACATGGGACGATTGGCTTTCTCGCCGGAGCTGACAACACAATGACACCCAAGGAAAGAATGGGTATGAGTAATATGTGGGTTTGGGCAAACGATGAAAAAGAAGTAACTTATCCCAAGACTCCCTGGGCTTTAGATTTGAACATGGCGGATTTCCCCTACCCTCGGAGATTTCATGGAGAATGGTTTTGGGAAAGCGGATATGACAAAGATCCACTGGGAGATGCAGAAGGTATTCGTGACTGGAACCTGCGGGCTGTTTTCGGGGCATTCAATGCGATGAAAAACCGCGACGGTGCGAAAGAGCACAAAAACTCCAAACTTACTTGGGTTGCCTATGTCGGTGGTCCCCGCGAATCTCGTCGTCTTCTCGGAGATGTCTTACTCACGGAGGAGGATATCGTTACCAAGCGGGAATTCCCTGACGGATGCGTGCCCAGCACCTGGAGTATTGACCTCCACTACCCTAAGAAACAATATGCTCAAAAATTTCCGGACAATCCATTTATTTCCTATGCAGTACATGGCAAAGGAGTTGACCGAAGTTACGGCTATCCCGTTCCCTACCGTTGCTTCTATTCCCGAAACATTGAAAACCTGTTTATGGCAGGACGTTGTATCAGCGTGACTCACGAGGCACTCGGTACGGTACGGGTAATGAAAACCTGCGGAATGATGGGGGAAGTGGTCGGACGTGCAGCATCCATTTGTATCCAGAAGGATTGCCTGCCTCGCGATGTTTATGAATCTCATCTCGATGATCTGATTGAACTGATCAACCTTCCCGGAAAGGCATTTCGTCCAACCGTAAATGATAAGATCATTATTCCAGATGATGCGATGCAACTTGCCGGACGATACGGGGCACCCAACGGGCTGGACCCGAAGAAGTTCCCCGGAGTAGTCGATGACAGCCAAGCTGTGTTTGAAGGAAAATGGATGAAGGGACAGGGACTTAAGCCTTATTTTTCATTCGGCTATCAGTACTCAAGCGATCCTGAGAGTATTGCGACCTTTACTTTGGAAGCTCCAAAGGCTGGCCAATATGATACTCGAATTGCCTATCAACCCCACCCCAACCGGGGAAAATCCGTTTCAATTGATGTAACCACGGGGGATAAAACCATCAAGATGAACTCCACTGTCAATATGACCCAAAAACCAAGTTTTGAAAACGGCTTTCATTCGGTGGGGAAAATCACCCTTAGAAAAGGACAAAAGGTATTGGTCAGTCTGATTGCAAAAGGAGCCCAGGGAAATCTTCATGTGGACGCCGCTCAACTTGTTTCGGTTGATTAAAGCATTCGCAAGTTTGGCATAGGTGAGACAAATACGCCATTTTTGCCGGTTTATTTGTCTCGTTATCATCGTGGGGTTGATCCATCAATCCCATCAGGACTTCCTGATCGACCTTAAGGAGAAAGGCCAACCGATACCACTTAACGAGGTGCAGGAAATCTTGCCCTTGGCATTCTCTCTTGGTCCCGATACGGATAATCCATCTACACTTCAGGTAATTGATCAAAATGAAAACCTCTTGGGATTGGTTACCCAAACTTCTCCCGAAGGAGATTCGGCAATCGGATTCTCCGGCCCCACCAATGCTATAGTCGTATGGGATCAGGATCAAAAGGTCTCCTCAGTATCGATCCGTTCGAGCGGGGACACAATTGATCATGTGGGTGCGATTATTGAAAAGCCTACCTTTTTTGAACAATTCATCGGGAAGTCACGGAAGGAACTGGCTCAGTCCAATAAAATAGAAACTGTATCCGGGGCTACCCTAACCAGCTTAGCAATTGTGGACGCAATCTCTCTTCGCTTTGGTGGGGAAAAACAGGCAAGCCGATTTCCGAATCCGATTCAAATCGAAGAGGTGCAAGAACATATTCCGGCGGCATCTCAATTGATTCCCTCTGCCACCCACCCTTCCCTCCTGGAAATTTTGGATATCAATGGAACCAAGTTGGGACAGACCGGAAGAAGCTCACCCCATGCTGACCAGATCATTGGGTATCAGGGACCGGTGGATTCTCTATTAGTTTTTGATACCAATGGCTCACTCACAGGGATGAAAATACGATCGAGCTTTGAAAACGAACCCTATGCGGACTACCCCAATGACGACGCCTACTTCGCCTCGCTGTTTACCGGTCGGTCCATTTCTAAACTCGCAGACATGAACCTGACCGAGGAAGAAGTCGAAGGGGTATCCGGAGCCACCATGACCAGTATGGCCATGGCCGAGGGTATTGTTAAAACCGCCACGATTTGGGAGCAGGAAAAATTGCTGAACCAAAAGGCCAAAAAATCATTTATCAATTGGAAGGCCAGGGATTATGGATCGCTTGCCGTTATTCTGCTTGCTGGTTTTGTGGCATTTAACAAGCGGGGGAAAACCAAATTTTTTCGCGTATCCCTTCAAGTCCTACTGGTTTGCTATCTTGGATTGGTAAATGGAGACATTCTCTCCCAGGCCCTTTTTGCAGGGTGGGCCCAAAGCGGTGTGCCATGGGAGCGTGCTCCGATTCTTGCCCTGCTCACTTTGGCCGCATTGCTGGTACCCATGACTACCGGCAAGGCTTTTTATTGCCATCAGTTATGTCCACACGGGGCAGCCCAGCAATGGATGAGAAAATTCAGAAAAAACACGGGTCGCCTCCCCAAGAAATTGGATGGGATTCTCAAATTTTTGCCCGTAGGATTACTTGGACTTGTCGTTATTTTCGCTTTTACTGCTTCCGCTCGTGAAGTGGCCATCCTTGAACCCTTTGATGCCTATGTCTGGGAAGTTGCCGGTGGAATCACAATTGCCATTGCCTTGCTTAGCTTAGTTGCATCCGCCTTCGTCCCAATGGCCTACTGCCGCTATGGCTGCCCAACAGGGGCCATGCTCAAACTCTTTGAATTTGGAAAAAACGATCAGGGATGGAGCCGGAGAGATTACTTTAGCTTTGCCCTTCTTGTTCTCTCGATTCTTCTATATTTATTCATTTGAATCTGCACATTCCAGTATTTCTTACCATTATCCTTTGCCTTTGCGGATGTTCGGAAAACACGGTCTCGGATAGCCCATCAATCACTGAACTTAAAGGGAAAGCCCTAGGCACCACATGGTCTGTCAAAGTACTTACCACTACCCATTTCAGAATTGAGGACTTAAGAACTGATATCAGCCAAAAACTCGAAGGTTGCGATAAAATCTTTTCTCACTGGCGACCGGATTCTGAGCTTTATCAATTTAATGGTGCCTTGACCACAACGCCCATATCCATTCATCCACAATTGCTTGCTCTTTTAAAGCATTCCAAATGGATACATAAACAAAGTGGCGGAACCTTCGATCCCACCATCGCCCCAGTTGTAAACTTATGGGGATTCGGCCCGGTTGGAAAAACAAGATCCACCATTCCGACTGACAAGCAAATTGGCGGGGCATTATCATTAACCGGAATGAACAAAGTTGAACTTTTACACAAAGGGTTAGTCCGAAAAAAACTACCCACCCTGCAACTTGATTTTTCCGGATCAGCCAAGGGCGAAATCATTGATCAAATTTGTACCCTGCTCCAAGGCTGGAATTTTAATAATTTCCTAGTTGAGATTGGAGGAGAAGTCCGAGCCCATGGTAAAGGTAGAAACGGGAAGGGTTGGGTCGTCGGCCTAGAAAATGGAGGGACAGGTAAAGATTCCCTGAAACCTGTAAACCTTAGAAACTATTCAGTGGCTACATCCGGAACTTATCAACTCAATAAGCCTTATCCCGATTCTAACCAGAGTGCTTCGCACTTAATGGATCCACGAACAGGCCGACCAGTGGATCACGACCTGATTGCAGTTAATGCGTTTGCTCCTTCTGCAAGGGATGCGGATGCATGGGCGACTGCACTAATGATACTGGGGCCAAAAGAAGGTATGGAAAAAGCGGAGGAGTTGGATATGGTCGCCCGTTTTTGCTCTACTCAAAATGGGCGAATGAAAATAAGCTTTAGTACAGCATACCAAAGACTTTATCTATCTGATATTCCATAAATCTTCTTGTCTTTTTTCAGGTATCAAAGGAAAGTTTTCCTTCCTCCATAAATTCCAGCACGATTGCGTGAGTGTAGTTAGATGCAAATGAAATTAAACACAGTACTGGTAGGCCTATTCCCCTATTATATGAGTCCTCAATTATTATTTCTCCGAACCGATAGTCTTCCACGGGTTGGTGGTTTCGATTCGTCAAAGCGGATTATCCAGTTAGAATCCAATATAGTCTAAAATAAGATTTTGATTTTTTCACTGAGCCCTAGTTTAATCTCCCCAAAATGATAAAAATTAAATTATTCCTCAAGGCATTTTTAGTTCATTTGTCTTTTTACATTCCTGCTCTCTCTTTTGGCGAACAACCGAATGTCATTCTGATCATGACTGATGACCAAGGTTACGGCGACTTAAGTTGCCATGGCAATCCAATTCTCAAAACGCCAAACTTGGATCGATTACATGCCAATTCAATTCGCCTGACAAATTATCATGTAAGTCCATTTTGTACGCCCACCCGCGCGGCATTAATGACGGGACGTTATCCTGCCCGTACCGGTGCCTACAGAACAAGCAGTGGGCGCAGTAATTTACACCATGATGAAATAACCATGGCGAACTACTTTACAGATGCAGGGTACAAAACTGGATTGATTGCGAAGTGGCATCTCGGTGACAACGCTCCCTGCCGCCCCCAAGACCGTGGATTCCAGGATGTGCTTTGGCACAAAGGCGGCGGTATCGGACAGGCACCTGATTTTTGGGGCAATAACCAATTCGATGACACTTACGAACGTAATGGAAAACAAGAGAGATTCAAAGGATATGCAACGGATGTTTGGTTTAAGGAATCGATGACATTCATTGAAAAAAACCAAAAGGATCCATTCTTTCTATACTTGGCTACCAATGCCCCCCACTCCCCCTACCGGGTACCTGAAAAATGGTCGGCACCTTATCGCAAAAAGGTAACTTGGAAATTTGGGGCTGAATTTTACGGTATGATCGCAAACCTAGATCATAATATCGGACTGCTAAGGAAACAACTGGATGAACTCGATATCGCGAAGAACACGATTTTCATATTCACAACTGATAACGGGACAGCTAAAGGAAATGGGGGCCCTGGCGGAGATTTGAAAGGGTACCGGGGTTTCAATGCTGGAATGCGCGGACAAAAATCGACTATGTTTGAAGGTGGGCACCGAGTCCCCTTTTTTATTCACTGGCCAGACGGTGGTTTAATGGGTGGGCAAGACCGGAAAAACCTGACCGCTCACCTCGATGTTTTACCCACTTTGGCAGAACTTTGTGGATTGAAGATTGAGACTAAACAGAAACTGGATGGGAAATCGTTTGCAAACTATCTTGGCGATCCTCTAACAAAACCACACCGCGAACACTTAGTCATTCAAATGCATGGCGGTGCTCGATTTGTGAAAAAAGAAAGCCCTTGGTTTATGTCCTGCGTATTAGAGGGCGATTGGAGATTACTGGAAGGTGAAAAACTTTATGATGTTTCAAATGATCTAATGCAGCGCCAAGATATTGCGAATAAGCATCCTCAAGTGGTGGCAAGGCTTCGTGGATTGTATGAAAAATTTTGGAAATCAGTCTCTTTTCGAATGACCCCAGTTTGCCTGGATCTTGGCAATCCTAACGAAAACCCCACGCTCTTGTGCTCCCAAGACTGGAGATTGGAAATCGGGAACCCGCCTTGGAATTTTAGCGAAATCAATCAGTACAAAAAAATTACCGGACCGTGGCATGTGAAGGTTAAACAGACCGGGAAATATCGTTTTACGCTGCGTCAATTCCCCGAAGTGGCAAAAAAACCTCTCCGAGCCGTTCGGGCAAAAATTCGAATTGCAGGGAAGGAAATGTCCAGACCAATTCCCCCTGGTGTTAACGGTGTTCAATTTGAACTTTCGTTAAGGACCGGGGAAACAACCCTAGAGACTTTTCTCTACACAGATAACGAACAAATCGGTGGTGCATATTTCACCGAGGTTGAGTATTTAAAATAATCCTAATGATAAACATTAAAAACCTTATAATCGTAGTATTTCTAGTGTTTGGAGTTCAAACCATTGCTTTTACGGAGCCTTCTCCAAAGCAGGTTACAATTAGATCGAAGTTTATTGCGGGGAGTAAAAAAGGCGAAGAGGTTCTTTCAGCACCTTCGATTACTACTCTTCTTGGACAATCCGCACAGATTAGTATTACGTCCCCAGTCACTCAATTGATAAGTGCAATTCTCAACGAAGAAGAAGAAAGGAAAAATGTACCAATTGATGAAAAGGAAAAACTTCAGGATGGGATTCGCTTAAATCTCAAAGTTCTGGAAACTTCGAACGGTCTTTTGATTAAAGGATATGCCTTTGTGGGAATCCATAACCCGGAGAAACTTGATCGCGATGTTGAGTTTTTAGGCTTATTTAAAGACGATCTGATTGAATCAGAAGTAGATGACGCAGATAAGTGGGCGGAAGAGATCCAGTTGAGTGGCACATTTAGAATTCGAGGGAAAGGATACGCGTCGCTATCGACTTCCAATGGAAACTTTTGGGTGGAGGAAGGGAAATTCTCATCAGGCTATAAACTTATCGAATTAGACTTATCCAAGCCGCAACCATCCGCTCTTATTCAAAAAGGTGAAAAACAGGCTTGGGTAGGACTCCGACTGGGGAGCTCAATTGGTCAATTAGATATGGTCAAATCTTTCAAAGATGGAGGAATGCTTTTTGTCAAAGAGGTCGAATCGGGTGATAAATTTTCCTTATCCATGCAAAGACGGAATGGCGAAAAACTGAAAGTGGAAATAGTTGCCACTTTAAAATAGAAAATTACCGCCCAAGGTTTAGCCCTTGCTAATGAGAACAGCAGCCTCCTAGTGTAAATAAATGAAAGCCCTATCTCCCTCTACTATCCTCATCGTTGCGATCAGTTTTCTGCTTTGCTCATGTATAGAATTTGAAAAGCAGGAATTGGTTTATTCACACGATACTGAAAAAGATGAACTCCGTGTCAGCCTAAAATATCAGGGTATTTTTGGCAATTTAGAGAAAGGACAGAGCACACAGAACAATTCTAATGACATTGCCGCTAAGAACATACTGAATCAAAAACAAATCACCCAGTTGGAATCTGTACTCAATGAAAAACGGGCATTTTTCTTCAACAATTGGATCTTTGAGTATAGTCCCAAATCTCTTCCTGACATGATGAAGAACCTGATGAGCGACGATAAAAATGGACGGTATGGAAAACCGGAACAAGAATTAATCGACGCACTAATTAAAAATGTGGAAGTTCAAAACATTGGTCTTTATAATGATAATAAAGGACAACTCTGCGGTGCTCAGACACTAAGAATTCAAAAGTTATCAAAGCTATTTACTCTGGCTAACCAAGTAATTCAAAGACAAACCATCGCCCACATCCCCCAGCTAAGAGAAGAACTGGCCAAAGGAATAGGCCAAAATCCCCCAAGCGAAGAAGCCATTCAATTTCTTGAAAAGAAGATGAAAGAACCATACTCATTTCTAAAAGTCACAGGAAACTTACTCACCTTCCAATTTCCAAACATTTACTCTGACTCTCAAAATGTG
>Ga0129327_10001486_pt1 | contig 13801 bp, 8 predicted proteins | sample CPBDNA_6_FD_111799 | JGI IMG/M metagenome (GOLD analysis project Ga0129327, IMG submission 111799) | Freshwater to marine salinity gradient microbial communities from Chesapeake Bay, USA - CPBay_Spr_31_0.8_DNA | ecosystem: Environmental > Aquatic > Marine > Coastal | place: USA: Chesapeake Bay... | reverse complement strand
ACTATGAACCAACGTGCTTTTTGTTTTAACGAACAGGGCACAGGTAAGACAGCTAGTGCTATATGGGCGTCTGACTTTCTAATGAAACAAGGCATTATCCGTAGAGCACTTATTATATGCCCGCTATCTATCATGGATTCTGCGTGGCGAGCTGACCTATTTACATTCGCTATGCACCGTACAGTCGATATTGCCCACGGCCCACGAGAAAAACGAGAGAAGATAATTAGAGGCGGGGCAGACTACGTAGTCATTAACTACGACGGTGTGGAGATAGTACGTGATGCGATAGCCGAGGGAGGATTTGATTTAATCATTGCGGACGAAGCTACCCATTACAAGAACACTCAGTCTAAACGTTGGAAGGTACTTAACTCACTAGTCGAACCAAACACTTGGCTGTGGATGATGACCGGTACTCCTGCGGCACAGTCCCCAGTAGACGCTTATGGTTTAGCTAAACTTGTTAGCCCTAAGAACGTACCTAGATTTGCGGGAGCGTTCAAAGAAATGGTAATGCAAAAAGTAAGTCAGTTTAAATGGACCCCAAAACCTACCGCCACCGATACGGTGTTCAACGCACTGCAACCCGCCATAAGATTTACAAAAGAACAATGTTTAGATCTACCAGAACTGACTTATACCAAACGTATGGTGGAGCTTAACGCTCAACAACGTAAATACTACGACATACTTAAGACTAAGATGCTTGCAGTAGCGGCGGGAGAAGCGATAAGTGCAGCTAACGCAGCGGTAAACATGAACAAACTATTACAAATATCTTGTGGCGCGGTGTATACCGACACTGGGGAGACGGTAGAGTTTGACGTGAAGAACAGGTACAAAGTATTATCCGAAGTCATCGCGGAGTCTAGCCAGAAAGTTCTTATCTTCGTGCCATTCAAACACGTCATAGGGATTCTTTCCGAGAAGCTAACCGCAGACGGTATAACTAATGAAATAATAAGCGGGAACGTATCGGTAAACAAACGCACTAAAATATTTAGCGACTTCCAGACTACACCAGACCCACGCGTACTAATAATACAACCTCAAGCAGCGGCACATGGCGTAACCCTAACCGCAGCCAACACCATTGTTTGGTGGGGGCCTGTGCCCTCGCTAGAAACGTACGCTCAAGCCAACGCTAGGGTACACAGGTCAGGACAGAAACATCCTTGCACGGTGGTACAACTCCAAGGCTCCGCAGTAGAGAAACGAGTTTACAGTTTACTAGACCAAAAAATAAACATCCACACAAAAATGATAGATTTATACCAAGACGTGCTTGAAAGTTAAACCTAGTTACAATATACTAGACCTTGTTATGCAACAACATAACTAATAAAAGGAGATAAGTATGGCGAATGATGATATGGAAAGACTAGTAAAAGTCTTCGTAAAGATTCGGGATAAGAAAGCAGAAGTTGCCCGAGAAGCCAAAGAAAAAGAAGCCGTTTTAGAAGAACAACTGTCAATGATTCGAGCCAAGTTACTTAACTATTGCAAAGAAAATGGCATAGAGAAAGTAGGCACAGAGTCAGGTACGTTCTTCCGAAGTGTTAAAACGCGTTACGGTACTAATGATTGGGGGTCTATGCACAAGTTTATTTTGGAGCACGGGCTACCTGAGCTATTAGACAAGCGCATAAACCAAGGGAACATGAAGCAGTTCCTAGAAGACAACCCAGAACTGTTACCGCCCGGCCTCAATGTAGACAGGGAGTACGCAGTTACGGTAAGGAGAAAGTAATGAGTGCTACAGACAAGTACGTACCTATAGATGTCATGGCAGAGTATTTAAGCTTAAAACCTAACACTCTTAGAACGTGGGTACGGATGGGGTTCATCCCTAAAAGTACTTATATAAAAGTGGGTAACACTTATCGGTTTAGTGTGCCAGAGGTAGTAGAGGCGCTTAAGAAAGATGACCCTGCGGAAGCGGAGACACGCCAAAGAAAAGAAGCCATAGACGCGTTACCGAAATATGTTGACGACGTTACCGAGACAGTTGATGACGAGATAAGTGCGCTATCACACGACATAACTAGTTTTGATGACAACGAAGACCTATAGGGGTGGATGGTGAGCGAACTTATGGACGACATGCCCGATACCTACAAAAACTTACTGGCGCAACTAGAACCAAAAACCCATCCTAGTGATGGTGCAGCGGAAAGTAAACGCAGGTTAAGTATACGCGACGGTGTATTCCGTAAAGTTGTGGACGGCAAAGAAGATGCAGCGTTTGAGGCTAGTAATTTAAAAGTTGTTATCGTAAAAGTCGCGCCGGTCTCTCGTATGTATTACGAAGGGCAGTACGTTGCGGGAAAAACTACCGCCCCTAAATGTTGGTCTGCGGATGCAAACACTCAACGTGCTTCTGACGATGTAAGTAGTACCGACCGTCAAGGCAGAACATGTAACGAGTGCCCACAGAACATCAGAGGTTCTGGCATGGGAGGAGGCAAAGCGTGCCGCATGCAACAACGTTTAGCACTAGTACTAGCGGATCAAGATGGTCAGGTTGTCTTTGACGAGCGGTACATGCTATCACTGCCTGCTACTAGTATTCTTGCCCGCAACAAAGAAAGAATGGGGCTGAAAGTTTATGCGGAACACTTGGCTGCGTTCCAAGCTCCAATAGCTACTGTGCTTACTGAATTAAGTTTCGAGGAGGGTAGCAGTATGCCGAGAGTATGCTTTAAGCCTGTTCGAGCATTAAACGAAGACGAAGTTACAGCAGCAAAAGCTATACAGAAAGACCCTAATACTAAAAATTTAGTTGCTTTCAACCCAAAGCCTTATGTAGACGATGGCCCCAACATGGACAATGTGTTTGGTACCGTTAAAGGGGATGGGGTGTACGTAAAAAATTTGTAGTAACCGTAGTACCCGAACCATAACTTAGCCCTTACCGGCTAATGCTATTTTAAAAACCTTAAAGAGAGTGCAGATATGTCTAAACCAACTTACATGCTAAACAATGTAGAAGCCCTTTACCCAAAACTAGATCAGCCTTATCACTTTGATCGGCAGGGTGGAAAGAACAAGCAGGGGGCGAGTGTTCCGTGCTTGGCTACTGCTCAAGGGGCTACGTATCAAGTCAATTTTAAAATGACATCGGCTCAAGCTAAAGATCTTTTTACCGCTATGTCTGTAGCTTATGACGAAAGCAAAGAAGACTCATGGCCTGCGCTAACAATGCCCTTTACGAAGACTGACGACAAAATGTTTGTGGGTAAAGCTAAGTTACCTGCTTCGTTCGATGGCAGACCAACGAACCCACCTAAACATTACGACGCTAACAATACCCCGTTAGATAGCGAGTTCCAGCTTACTTCAGGCAGCACTGTAAATGTATTTGTGGAATTAGTTTCTTATAACGGAAGTATGGGTAATGGTGTATCTTTACGCTTGCGTGCAATACAAGTTATAAAGTACAAAGAGTACTCTGCGGCTTCGCCCTTTGAAACTCAAGAAGGGTTTACCCAAAGCGGTTTTGCAGCTAGCACAGAAAATCTCGATGCTGTGTTCGACACTGACGCAAAGCCTGTAGAAGAAGCGGAAGCTGAACCAACCGTAAAAGTTAGTAAGAAGAAAACTGAAGTCCCGAAAGATGACGAAGATTTATCGGGTCTGCTAGACCAGTGGGACGACTAACTTACTAAAAGACTAAGAAATAGAAATGTGGCAGGGGCCTCCTTGGGGGCCTTTGACCCTCTAAAAAACGCTATGAGATGTAATGATGAACACCAAAGAATTTTTAAGTACGGTGTTGGGGGATCAGGGGTACTATTGCGCGTTAGGACTAAGACCGAAAGATAAGAGAAGAAAACAAAAGTTCTACGGTTCTATAGACGCGCTAGCTGATTCTTCGCTAAACCTTGATGCTGAAGGGTACGATTCTTACTTTGCCCTCGCCTCATTTTTAGACGACAAAAGTCGCACCGCTGACAATGTAGATTCGATAAAGAGCTTTTTCCTAGACCTCGATTGCGGGGCGGGTAAACCTTATGAGCAACAAACAGATGCGCTTAAGGGACTACAAAGTTTTTGTAGAACTACACAGATGCCTAGACCTACTGTTGTAGTTAACTCTGGGCGCGGCATCCACGTTTATTGGGCGTTAGACAAACCGTGCCCTAAAGATAAGTGGTTACCCATAGCCGAAAGACTAAAGTTAGTCTGTGCAGAACATAACTTAGATGCAGATTCCGCAGTAACTTCTGACGCAGCACGCGTGCTACGAGTACCAAACACGCACAACTACAAGGGGAATCCCCCCATACCGGTAAAAGTTATCGGTGAGTTAGGGGGTGTCTTAACCCTAGAAGAGTTTGAAGCGGTCTTACCACAAACAAACTTGATACCAGTGATCTCTAAGAGAGCCTACAGTGCTGAAGACTTAGAGGATTCTAAAAGTTTAGCAGGAACCACATACACTAAAAGCTTTACTGACATAGTTAAGAAAACTTTAACTGGTAAAGGGTGCGGACAAATACACAAAGCTATAACGCAGCCCAACGATCTCACCTACGGTGAGTGGCTAAGTGTGCTATCTATCGCAAAGCATTGTGAAGAAGACCGAGCGATCCACATGATTTCGCAGGGGCACGATGAGTATGATGAGCAAGAGACCGAAAAGATTGCTGCGTCTATCAACAGCCCTCACTTATGCGCTACGTTTGCTGAACATAACCCCGACGCATGTAAAGATTGCGCGCATAAGGGAAAAATTAAAACGCCTATAACGTTGGGTATGGGGCCAAAAGAAGCGTCAGCCGCTGACAATGTTATAGATATACCTATAGACGAACCGGAAGAAGCAGAAGAACAAGCTCCGCTACATGTGGTTGCTCCAGACTCGGAGCTTTTTGATGCTACCAAAGGCTTTCCCGGTGCACCTGTTGAACCAAAACTTGTAGCTGCGCCGCGCACTAAGAAGTACACCATACCCCAGTACCCCGACAAATATTCAAGGCAAGAGGGGGGCGGGATAATTAAATTGATTCAAGACTCTGAAGGTAACGTAGATAAAAAGTTAGTGTACAAACGTGACTTATACTTAACCAAAAGAATTGACGACCCCATCGAGGGGCCGAAGTATGAGTTTAAACACCACACCGCTAGAGAAGGCATACGCACGTTTTTAATTGCCGGAGTGAAGTTAAGTTCTAGAGAAGAATTTCGTAAAGCTATGGGTATGAACGATATCCACCTACTAAAACCGGAGCCTCTTATGGAATACGTTGCCGCTTGGATTGAGAAGCTATACATAGACACTGACCCAATAAAGGCCAATATGCAGTTTGGTTGGACCGAAGATATGAAATCTTTTGTGGTAGGTGGTAGGGAAATATTTAAAGACAGGATTGCGGATAACCCGGCATCTTCAGCTACGGCAATGTACTTTCCTATATTTAAACAGAAGGGTACGTTGGACGGGTGGAAAGAAGTTGCTAAGTTTTACAACATGCCGGGTAATGAACAGCATCAGTTTATGATGGCTACAAGCTTCGGTTCGCCACTTCTGTCGTTTCTACCTAACGTAAGCGGTATGATTAACCATCTGTTTAGTTCTGCAACAGGTATTGGTAAGTCTATGGGCATGATAGGCGGGGCATCTGTGTGGGGTAACTACGCATCTTACATATTGCCGGGCGCTTCTACACCAAACTCTATCTGGCAGCGTGCTGAAGTATGGAAGAACCTACCACTATACGTTGACGAGATAACAAACCTACCCCCCAAAGATGCTAGTGACGCTGCGTATGCGGTATCTAGTGGGCAACAAAAGTCTCGTATGGATAGTTCGGGGCAGAACAAAGAGCGCTTTAGGGGCGAGCCTTGGAAATTAATAACTGGAACTAACGGTAATACTGGGCTAGTAGAGAAGATGTCTTCCTACAAAGCGCAGCCCAAAGGCGAACAACAGCGAATTATAGAAACCAGAGCTAAACAAGTTTTCTTTACTTCTGAAGACACAGAAATCACAAACAAGATTAACAAAGCGGTAGCTAAGAATTACGGCTACGCCGGAGATGTCTTTATACAGCATGTGTTGTCAGACATGAAACATGCGGAAGCGTTGTGTGAAAAGTATCGTGCTTTACTAATCCAAAAAGCAGGGCTAACTGACCAGAATAGGCTGTGGTCTGGCGGCGCAGGGGTAAGTATTGCGGGCACTGCGCTAGCTATAGAGGCGGGGCTAGTGGACTGGGACCTAGACAAACTAATAGACTGGATAGTAGAGAGGTTAAAAGTGTTGAAGGTAAGCGAACGAGAGCTAAACTTAGACGTACAGCAGCTAATAAATGATTACTACGCACACTACCAAGGTGCGATTATGCGCCTACGCAGTACTGATGACGCACGAGCAGGTGACGCCTCTGGCGTAGGTGTGCTTGTATACCCCGAGAAGATGCCACACTACGCTTGGGTGGGGCGGTACGAGACAGACATAAACAAGTTGTACTTACTAATCAAACCGTTCAAGCAGTGGTGCATAGATCAGCAGTATAACTATGGGGAAGTTTACGAGGCGTTGCAGCAGACATTTGGGGCAGTAAAAGATCGCATAAGGCTAGGCAAAGGCACGACTATAAACATGCCTCCTACGTATGTAATCGCTATGAAGTTTGAAGAGCCTGAGATTGTAGATGCGGTAGTTGAAGGGGCGGTCTTTAAATGATAGATGCTGTTGCTGTTATAGTTCCGGTTATGCGTCGGCCACATTCCGTGCGTTCGCTTATTACAAGCTATAGAAAAAGCGGGGCGGTAGGGAAACTTTATTTTATTGTTGACCATGACGACCACGCAGAAAGAAAAGCAATAGGCGATGTGTTCGGGTCCGAAATTATTAACTACGACCCGTTAAAAACATTCGCTAGGAAATGCAACTTGGGCTACCACAATACAACAGAGCCTTGGCTGCTTTTTGTCGGTGACGATGTTGTTTTTCACCCTAATTGGCAGCAGGAAGCTTTGAAAAACTCAGACAAAGCTCTTATCAGTACGAACGACATGTTAAACGGAGCAGTCCAAACTGGAGACCATACGGTACACCCTATTGTTAAGCGAAGCTTTATTGACAACGTTGGTTTGTCTTTTGACGGGCCGGGAACTGTTTGCCACGAAGGGTACGGGCACATGTTTGTAGATAATGAGTGGACTTATATAGCAAAAAGAGAAGGGCAGTTTTGTTTCGAGCCGAACGCCGTAGTTGAGCATATCCACTATTTCAAATATGCGGAACGTGAAGACGAGGTAAGCCGTATTGGACAGCGATCTTTTCAAAGTGACAAGGATCTATGGTTCAAAAGACTAGAGCAATATGGGTGAGCAGAATACGGCTAAGTGACATAGCTCCAGACGGCGTTCGGATAATAGTAGACTGGGTTAAGTTTACTGAGAACGCCTCTATATTTATTCCTGCGGTTAATACGCAGAAGGCGGTAGCGCACGTACTAGAAGCTACTAAGTTAGAAAAACAACATATAAAATATAGAGTTAGGATAGAAGACGGCGTGTACGGAGTACGTATCTGGCGGTTGGTATGATACTATTGGACCTCATCATTCTCTTAGCGAGAACTTAGCCCCCCGAAAGGGGGGTATTTTTACATCCACTCATCCCCAAACTCAGCATTAGACCTTAGCACTTCGGCTTGCCTACGTTTGTTTACCGTAATACCCCCTAACATTCCAGTCTGGATACTTGTTCTGCCGTGTTGCGCTATGGAACGCTTGATAGTTTCTGGAGTAATAGCGACCGTCGGGTGACGTTGATTAAACTCATTAAGTTCGTCTACCGCATCTCGCAGGCCGTCGGTGTCCCCATCACGCAAAGATTTGTAGTACTTACGTAGGATCTTGGTGCGCGCTTCAGCTATGTTTCTGTCAACACGTTTGTTGAGCGCATTTATCTCCAGCTGTTTAGTGTAGTTAGCAGGAGCAAAACCTAATGCCTGTGCAAACAAAGACTCTGGCCGCATAGTACCTTTTAGGATTTCATCTCCGCGCATACTAACTGCGCCTTTGGTAGCGTAGCGGTACGACTTCATGGAGTTAGATAAGAACGCAGGTAGTAAACGTTCTGCGCCTCGTTGGGCGGCCTCCCCACCTTCAGCAATCGAACCTAACCCATTCAACCAACGCATCCCAATACCTACTACGGGACCGCCAAACATTTCTAAGTAGTGCTCAACCATACTGTCTGGTTCATAGTTTGCACGGTTTCGTACTATAAGGTTTGTTTGAGATATGCGGTCGGCCACACTAACGTTTAAGTAGTTGTTAAATATGCCAGACATAGCCCCCTCACCTATAGCCTTTGATACTATAGTGTCGAAGTCTTCTTCGTCGTCGTCTAAAAGGAAGGTATTAGCCGTCATAGCCACGAGGCCGTACAACGGTACGCCAGCCACACCTGCGAAAGCACCAGCAGAAGCGTACTGAAGAATAAGTTGTTTACGTAATACTAAAGCTTCTGCGGCTTGCCTATCAAACTCAGCTTGGTCTATCTCCCCCGCAGCTAAAGCACGTTGGCGCTTCATAGTCATGTCGGCTAGCAGCGACTTAAACATCTTAAATTGCATAGCAAGAATCGCAGAGGGGTAACGCTTGTACATAAACACAAGACTACCCATATCGTTTTGGGAGAACCTAGGAGCGGACGTTAGGAGCGCCGCACTGTTTATTTCTTCCGTACTATCAATGGCAGTTTGTGCGGCTTGCGTTCCAAACTCTGCAATCTCTGTTTCCGAAAGCTCACCGAACTTTTTGTTAGTTAGCTTTTCCATCTCTGCTTTGTATACTGCCATTGCAAAGATCTGGCGGTTAGCTCGCTCTGCGTGGTTAAACAAAAACCCTGAAGCTGCTTGGAACTTATTAAGTAAGCGGTTAGACGGGTTCTCTAAGTCAAACATATCCGAGGCTAGCGTGCGGCTGTCTAACCCGTACTTAATAAACAGGTCGGCCAAGGGGCCATAACTAGGAAATTTAGTAGTATCGTTAGTCAAAGATAGCCCTGACCGTACAGTAACTTGCTCATTAACTTCATTACCGTTTGCGTCTACCGTAGGGAATACTTCGCTTTCACGACTAAACCCAGTGCTCATGTACTCTTTCATCGCGCTCATTATCATGCGCGTAGCTTTCAGAGGCCCGTACCGTGCAGCCAAATAAGGCATGCCTACTATAGGGATGTTAGTAAGGTTGACGACAATACTGGATATATTAAATCCTAGAGTGCCGAAGAACGCGAGAGACTTAAGTGTTCTAGCGAACTCTCCTATGTATGGGTTTTTAGCGAACTCTAAGTAGCTAGCTAACCTACCATTGCGCCGGTCTACTCCCGAAGTTGTACCTACGGTAGCACGTAAAACATCTTGCACTAACGCGTCGTCTGGATGTTCTGCGGCTTGTGCTTTTATTTCAGTCGCTACTTCCGTTAAAGGTATGTCGAACTCAACGTTAGTCAGGTTAGTTATTAGCACAGGCATCTTCTTCTCGAACACCCCTATAGCGTCTTCTTCAAAACCTAACGTGCCTTTACGATGTTTGTAGCCTTGTAGTAGGGCTTGTTCTGGCAACACATCAAAGAGTATGTCCTGCAACTGTTGGGCTGCTTCAGGGTTATCTTTGAGGGCGGGCAAGATTTCGTTGTATATTTTCGACACCGAAGAGGTGGGTATGCCTTTAATTCTTTCCCGTACCTCTATACGAGATTTCTTTTCTACGTTTTTAGCCCCGTTCTTTTGTAGCTGAGCTATAGCTTTATTGCGCTGACCTCTACTATCGAAAGGAACCGCGTAGTAATCCCCTTCAAAAGTATACTCAAGCCAAAAATTACCATCGCGGTACAACGGGAAATAAGGGCGAATCTTGTTCTTGCCGATAATGTCCCGCACAATTTTATTACGTACGGTTGCACGTACGGCTTTATCCCCTATCAATGCTTCGAGTCTAAGATCTAAAGCGGCTAAAGTTTTGTTATCTATAAAGGCGTATGCGTCTCGTATATCTTTGTAGACTTGTAACTGCGCAGGTTTCTGTCTTAGTCTGGCTACAGAAGGTTGCATTGCTCTCCATAGTTCACGCTGTTCTTTACTATAAACAGGATTGCCGTCGCTATCTTTTAAATCTATAGGGTCTAAGGGGTCAACTCCTCCCTCGTTTTCTATCCCTAGCGTAGAATTAAATACTAGTCTATCAAGTACGTCTCTGCCTTCTCTGTCGCCTTTAAAGGCTTCGAGGGCTTTTTTAACGCTTAGTTTATGCGCGTCCAACAACTTATTTCTAGCGCCTGCCTGCTCTCGTAGCGTGTTAAGCAGTTTACCTACCGCAGGTACTTTTTGACTAACCAAGTCTGCAATGTTGTTTAGAGATATAGAGTTAAGAAAGAAGGCGCGCTGTTTGTCTGTATACCCTTCGTAAGCCCCACGTATATAACTCGTACTTGTTTCAGTTATACCACTACTACTAAGCCCTTTACCTCCACCAATTAGCAAAGAAGTAAGCTGCGCGTCTTTCCCATCTTCTAGCATAGAGTACATAACCCCAGCGTCTCTGTATTCTGGAGCGGGGGACAGTATGGCGCTTATGTATTCTCCCACTTTCTGCTGTGCGTTAGGGGTCTTTAAAGCTTTTATTCCGAAGAAGTCAGCGAAAGCATCTACGATACGCTGCCACAAGTTCTTTTTAGTTCCCGCTTCGGTGTACGACGCAAGCTCGTTAGCAAAGTTAGGGTTGCCAGTATACTCAGATACAAACTCATCTAAAGACGTTGACCCATAACTAGACGACAGTCCTGCCTTTGATGCTTCGTATATAGCAGTTAGCTTGATCGTTAGCGGGTGGGCTGGGTTAGCCAGTACATGAGAGGTTGTAGCGTGTGTCGCTTCGTGTATTAGTGTATGGACGGCAATAGGTACAGAAGAGTTTATCTGGATCGTATCGGTTTGCGGATTGTACAGCCCCGCCAGTGCTTCACCTTCTGGAGTAGCTAAGTTTTCTACCAGTTCTATCTTAGTGTTGCCGATATTGTTCCGTAGCTCTCTAGCTGTTTTGCGCACCTTTGGATTAACTGATTGGCCGAGTATGTCTAAAGCTGCGCCTATGTTGCCTTGAGAAAGCTGCTCAAAGATAGCGGGAGATATAGGCATACTAGACGAGGCCACTGCATCTAAACGCAAGGCTTGAGTAATTTTGTTACCCGGTTGTGCTAGGAACGCTGCTACATCCGCATCAACTTGAACTTGCCTTTGCGCGGCATCAGTATTAGTGGCAAGGGCATCGGCTCCTCCTAGATCCTCTTCCGTTTTCTTTACTACTTCTTGTACTGCTTCTACCGCTACGTTGGGATCAGATTTAAAAGCATCTCCAACTAACTCAGCAGCTTGTTCGGCTTGTTCTGCTTCCAATCTATCTTTTGCAGCTTTTTTTGCTTCATTAACTTCTGAGCGGGTTAAACCTGCTTTGGCTTCTTTAGTTTGCTCGACCCACTGCTCACCGTACTGCTCTTTTAATTTGGCGATAGTCTCTGAATTTTTAGCTCTTGCAGCTATACCCTCTTTTATTTCAGCTATCTGAGCATCTAACAATGCCGAAGCCGCAGGTAGAGAACGGACATATCTCGCTGCGTTGTTGACCCGAGTAGTTTCTGCCTTACTGGCTTTAGGGTCTAGCGTAGCTAAGTCGTAGGCGAGCATACGTACAGAGGCTTTAGGGGAGAACACATCATTTAAGTAGTAAAGTATTGCGTTAGCAGGAGCAACTGCATTAGCAGCAGGTTTCTCTTTAAGCCCTTTAAGAACACCGTCTCGTAAACGTTTAGCAAGAGCGGTATCGGCGTTAGGATTTAGTTTTGCAGACGCAACTTCTAGTTGGTTAGTTATGTTTTGCGATAGGTTTTCTACCCCTTCAAGGGTATCGAGAGCTTTCTTAGCTTCACCTTCAAACTCTTCTTTACCACCAAATTCTTGTTGAAGGGCTTCTTTTGCTTCTGGAGCATTAAGCTCAGCTTCTACTTCTTTTGCTGTAGGGGCGGCGGCAGCTAATGCAGTGCCTGCGGTACGGTTTTTGGCAGCGTCTTCTTCAGCACGCACGCGAGCCGCTTCGGTTGCTATCGCTATTTCGTCGGCGGTAAATTGTACTTGTTCAAATCCGGTAACTTTGACCTGTTCGTTTGGTTCTACACCTTCTTCAGCTTGTTCGCTCTGTAAGTTAGTAAATTCTTCAGCACGTTTAGCTGTTTCGGCAGCGTTTCGCGCATCTATGTCCTCTTCCCACGTTTCTGGAACTTCTTCTAGCTCTGCCGCTGCGTCTATCTCCGCTTGCTCTTTCTCTGCTTGCGCTTCTGCATTGGCCGCGTCGGCCATCAGTTGGTTTTGTGCTTCTTCTTCGGCTTCGGCTCTTTGTTTTTCCTGTTGTGCTTCAGATGCTGCAACCGCCTCTTCACCTTCTACAGTTGTACGTCCAGTTTCTTCACCGGCAGGGTTTTTACGTACGACAGTTAGCGTGCCGTCTAGGTTTTTCTGCGAGGTGACCGTACTACCGTTTGCTTCGGTAACTACTATAGGCGCTGCGACAACTGTACCGGCAGCTTCAGCTTGTGCTTCGGCTTCTTCGTTTTCTTGGTTTGCCAATTCAGCACGAGCAGAGCTAGGGGCAAAAGCGTTAGCACCAGCACCAAGAGACCCGCCAACAGTTGCGGCCATGTAAGCAGCTTCACCGTACTCTTCAAGCGCTTCGTCAGAAAGTAAATCTAGGCCCGCTTGGTCACGTTCTATAACAGACTGGGCTACTTCTACAGGAACTTCTGAGGCTGCACCACGAACTGCACCTCTACCCATACTGTTTGCTATTGAGCGTTTAGATACGTTGAGTAGTGAGCTTGCCGCCTGTCCAGTAAGTGGTGCGTCTTCGGCTATATTGAGAATGTTTTTTATTAAACGTTTACCTAGCACAAACCCAGTACCGGCTGTTTCGGTAAGGCTCTGTAGTGCTGCACCTCTAGCCGCTTTTGCAACGTCAATATCAAGTTCTTCGCCGCGTTCTTGTTGGGCTTCGGCTTGTCGTTGTACGTTAGACCCAAGGAATTGCGAACCCACAGCGGTAGCGCCGCCTAACAAAGCTCCAAGGGGCTTAGCAAAAGGTCCGACTACAGGCAGCACTGGAGGGGTAACTGCTGCACCTAAACGAGCACCGGCTAATGCGGTACCTATAACACCAACTTGTCCTGCTAATGCGCGGGGAACTTGCCCTACACCTGATGCCGCCGCAGAGAGTACGCCCTCTTCTTCAGCTATATCTTTTATGCGTTGAAAAGACGGGGCTTCGCCGTAGCTTTCGCCAATAGCTTTACCGCGTTCTATACCCTCAAGTGCTGCCTCTTCTGCATCTCCGAAAAGAGAACTGATACCCGTACGACTAGCAGAACCTAACTGTCTAACACCACGAACAAGTTCTTCGCCAATAGTACTTTGCTCGCCTTCGGGTATACGAGGGCCTGTGGGGGCATAGTGAGCGGCAAACAACTCTTCCATGTCACTAGGCGTAGGGGGGATTGCCCCCTGTACCTTTAGTTCTTTCCCAGTCTCAGCATCGCGTATAGTATATTCAGGCATGGTGTTCCTTTAGCTCCCCACTACGGTAAACCTATCAGTCGCAGGTGTGGTGGGCGTTGAGGCGGTAGAAGCTCCCGATTGCCCCATACGTCGCGCCAACTCCCTTGCAATGTACTGATCTTCAAGACGCCTTACGGCATCTGCGTACATTTGCGCGTCGAAACGTTCTTT
>Ga0129327_10001479_pt1 | contig 13829 bp, 11 predicted proteins | sample CPBDNA_6_FD_111799 | JGI IMG/M metagenome (GOLD analysis project Ga0129327, IMG submission 111799) | Freshwater to marine salinity gradient microbial communities from Chesapeake Bay, USA - CPBay_Spr_31_0.8_DNA | ecosystem: Environmental > Aquatic > Marine > Coastal | place: USA: Chesapeake Bay... | reverse complement strand
TCATCATTGCGCGCGCGCACATAATAACACAACAATGTCACCTTTGACGACACCGTTTTTAGCGAAGAAGAAGGAGAAGAAAGCATTGCGTTTTGTGCCTTCTGGCAATACGAATGCTACTCATAACAGTGCTAAAAAAGGATGTTCGAAGTGTCGGTACGCGATTCGAGGATGCCGACGATGCGTTGAAAATTTCATCACGTACAGCGAAGAGAAGAAGAAGAAATTTAAAAAGGCAGAGACGATTCAGACGACGACTTTAAAACAGACGGAGAAGGAGAAGACAAAGAGAAAGGCTTCGATCGCGTCCTCGTCTGAAAAGAAGAAGAAGGTAAAGAAGACCACGGAAGAGGAGGAGGAAAAGGAGACGAAAAAGAAGACGAAGAAGAAGAGAGAGACTGTAAAACCGAGGACGATTTCGCCCCCAAAATCATCAGCATCTTCACCATTGAAGGATGAGAGGAAGAAAAACGACGACGACGACGAGAAAAAAGATGACTTTGATGAGGAAAAACAGAAGAAGACTCCTGAAACGACCACCTTTGCGACGAGAGCAGCGGATGATGATGAGACGCGAACGATGCTGCCGGTGGAAATGCAATCACCGATCATCGGTCGACGCGAATACATAATAGACGCGGAGGATACGAATACTAAAGAGGAAGAAGAAGAAGAAGAAGAAGAACCGCCGTCGACGTTGAAGAGAGCGTTGCACAAATCGCTCTTCTTCTTTGACCAACAGGCGGAGGAGGAAGAGAAGGAAGAGAAGGAAGTCGCGAGAACGCCTTTGAAACCGGTGCAACCTTCATCGCTCGTCGTAAAAGTCGCGGAGCGAAAGCAACTTTTGGCGGTGTCTCCTGGAACGCTCCGGACTGCAAACGAAAGCGTGTGGTGGGAGACGGAAAAGGAAGAGGAGGAGGAGGAAAACCCGGAGCAGATGAAACACAGACTGCGTCGAGAGGCTTTAGATCAAAGAGAGAAAGAGGAGAGTCGAGACGCTCGAGAGAAATACAAAAACGCGGAGGCGTTTGAAACGACGAAATCGAAGTTATCCTTCGACTGCGAAGACCCGAGTTACGATTTCTTATCCGCGGTCCCGGAGTACAACAACGATCCGTTTCAAACCGTTCTGAGTCGTTTGCAGGACACGTCGCCGTCGAAACACGCGCCACCGCCACCACCGGTCGTCCTCGCCCTCGGAGGAAAAGGAGGAGGAGAAGACGAGGAGACGAAAAAAAGAGACGCGCTGTGCCAGCTTCGTACGTTAAGTACTCTAACGAACAAACAACAACAACAACAACAACAACAACAACAACAACAACAACAACACATCATTAGCAGAGAACAAACGCTCGCCGTCTTGATGCAGCAGCGACAGTTGACGGAGCAGAGAGGAGAGTATATAGCAAACACAGGAGGAGGAGGAAAAGGAGGAAAAGGAGCTCCCTTTTCCTATTAGCCAGTTGTTTTTGAATGAAACGCATTTTTCATCTCGAATGAAATTTTTCTCTTTTTTCGTCTCCTTCACAAAGAAAAGTTGGGTTTTCGGACAAGAGACGACTGCTTTTCACGCAAACTTCATTATACACACATCAATATATTGTTGTTTGAAAGATGGCACCGACGAAGAAGGGTACGTTCTTGTTTCGTTAAACAGATATATATATATACTGATTCGGAATCTGCTTGGATATGCGCGCGGATAACTTCGCGTCGTCCTTTTTTTTGTCTCCTTCGTAAGCGCGTAGTACATTTGGGACTTATTCGTCGCGTTCTCTAAAATTGCGGGCTCTGCGCAATCGATTTAGGCTCGGAAAAACCTCTCGCGACCGTTCAATGAGACCAAAGACTGACGGATATCCTTTAACTTTAATTCATTCAACAGACGAAAAAGTGAGCAAAGCGGCCAAAGCGGCCAAGTACGTGAAGAAGGGCGCGAAAGGGAAGCTTCTCAAGAAGCGATTTTCGCCAACGTTTCACCGACCGAGAACGTTGAAAAATGCGCGCGCGCCAAAGTACCCGAGAGTTTCGGTGCCGCCGCCGCAAAAGCTCGATCAATTCCAGGTACGCAACAGTTGTTTCACGCGATGGTAGCATTAGAATCAGGAGGGAGGAATCGCGAAAGGGTGAACCAGACTGGTTTACGACGCGCATTTTTCGATGGGGCTTTCGCACTCTCAGTTTGTACTGGACGAAGGCTCCTCCTCGTTTACTTTCTCTCTCGGAGCCGCCAACCACCTTTCCGCTCTCGCTTTCGATCTGAACTAACCCATCGTTCTCTTCTCTCTCTCACTTTCGTAAACAGGTGTTGAAGTTTCCGTTGACGACTGAATCCGCAAACCAAAAAATCGAAGAGAACAACACGTTGGTCTTCATCGTCGACGCCAGAGCGACGAAGGTCCAAATCAAAGCGGCTGTGAACAGAATGTACGACATCAAGTGTGAGAAGGTGAACACGTTGATTCGTCCGGACGGCCAAAAGAAGGCGTACGTTCGCTTGACTGCGGACTACGACGCTTTGGACGTTGCGAACAAGATTGGCATCATCTAATCAGAGAGTAATTTTTTAGTCAGGCGGGTGTGCGGAGAGATTTACGTAAATAGAAACCTATTATAGCTTTGTGTGATGAGCGCGTCGAGAGTGAAGACTGCGCTTCTAATTTAGTCTGAGGAGGTCCTTGTTCGGTTAGAACTTAAAATCGTTGTGTAATATTGATATTTAATGTGATCGAAACATAAGAAAAAACAACAACAACACTTGTGTTTTGTTTTTTTCAATCAGCAGCAGAGAAGTAATTTTTGCCTCGAAAACGAGGAAAAAAATGTATGAATCTCGAAACCACCAAAATACGCGAAGTATTATTTCGACGCGTATACTATGCCACCGTTTTAGCTCCGGAGCATGTCGCATCCGCATCGGCAGCATCCGCAACTCACGGTTTTTCCCGCGATACAAACGTCTCTCGTCGTTTCGAAGAAGAACAAAATTCGCGCGGGCGTCGCTCTTCCCCATCTGAACACCAACACCATCGGTTTGACGCAACGAGAAGAGGAGGAAAAAGAAAACTCACCGAACACGCAGTCGCTGTTGCTGGGGGCGTTTGCTGCGGTCGAACATAAGGATGACGAGGACGAGGACGTCGACGATTTCCTCAAGAATAAGTACGACGAGGAGGAGGAGGAAGAGGAAGAGGAAGATACGAACGGATGCTTCGCGTCGCTCGGAAACTTGGAGGAGGAAGAGGAGGAGGAGTACGAGGCAAGAGGAGGAGAGAAAGAGTCGTCTTTCTTACAGTTTTTGAAAACGAGCGGTTTTGGAAACGTCAGTCCAATCGCACCTCCTCTAGATGACAAGTATAACAACTACGACACGAAGACTGCGCACACGACGTGGTCGTCGGAATCGAACGACGAGTTTGGGTTTCCTATATCGTTGGCCGCGCCGGAGGCGATGACGAGAGAAAGTTCGATGAACGATTTTTCGCATCTGTTTGGCAATTACGAAAAGACACACAAAGACGTGCTGGATGCCATCGAAAAGGAGCGAAGTGCAATGGACCAAATGCAATTGATTTTGACGCAACCACCGCAACCACCGCCACAACCAACGTTAGTGCGAACTTTGAACGATGGAATATCGGCGCCGCCCGCGATGCCGCCGCAGATGGAAAATGTCGTCATGAAAAGAAGACCAGGTCGGCCGAGGAAATTATTTCCTTCGATAAAGAAAAGCAACACACCAAAGAAGAGAAAGAAGAGTAACAAGGACGACGAGGACGGTGAAGTTCTCGTTGAAACTCGAGAGGGAAATCTTTCGCCGGATTTGGACGTTCAACTTCTGGCATCGAGGAACCGCGAATCTTCGTTAAACGCCGTTAACGACGCCGTTGGTAATAATGACAGCAGTAAAAACAACAACAAAAGTGTTTCAAGAGAATCAAAAAAGTCTGCTCGTTCAACGAGTAAGTTTCGAGGCGTCACGCATCACTGCCGAACCGGACGGTGGGAAGCGCACATCTGGCAAGATGGGAAACAAATTTACCTCGGCGGTTTCGACGGCGAAGAACAGGCGGCGCTTGCTTACGATATTGCAGCGGTTAAATGTAGAGGAATTTCTGCGATTACGAATTTTGATAGATCGAATTATTCTCGAGAACTCGCGAGTTTGCAGCAGGTGAACGAAAGAGAGCTCATACTTTCTCTTCGTCGCCAATCGAAAGGCCCCGGTGGAGTGACGAAAAAATCTTCCAGCAAGTTCCGAGGAGTTACAAAACATCAGAAAGGAAAATGGGAAGCACGAATCGGTCAATTAGTCGGTAAGAAATATAAATATCTCGGTTTGCACGAAACCGAGGATGCCGCTGCCATGGCATACGACGAAGAAGCCGTTCGTTTGAAAGGTTTTGACGCTGTGACAAATTTCGATATTAGCGAGTACGCGGACGTGTTAGCCGAGCACCATACGAATAAGATGAAAGAAGCTGTCGCTTTGAAAGAGAAGTACGCGGCCAGATGTACCGCAGTAAGCGTACCTATGGGGTCGTTAAACCCTTCTCCTCACGAACTTCCAAACACCTCCGAGCGAAGAGTGACGACGAGATCATCTGCAGCTACCACGAATACGGTACAAAAACGAAGGACGACGACGACGACGATCGCGAGCAACACGAAGAAACAAAGAGAACTCGTACCGCACGTGCTTGGTCCTGCGGCGGCGACGACGCCAAGTACAAACGCTTTAAACGCGGTGAAGTTCTTTTTCAACAACAGTAAACCACAAACGCGGGAAGAAAAAGAAGATGAAGACGAAGATGAAAAATATAATCAAGACGAAGAAGTCGATGAAGACGACGCTTTCGAATACGGGACAACGGATAATATGCATCAAAGCCGAGATATGTGATTATGTTATACCAATATATTAAATACTTTTAAATCTTACGTTGCAACGCAAGCGCACACGCGTACTCCTCTTTTACATCTCCCTTTCGCTGCGCGCCCCGTAATATCTCTCTCGCCCCTCCTCTTTTCTCGCTCTCGCTTTTTCTCTCCCTCTCTCTCTCTCTTTCTAATATAATATACCCTCATCTCTCCCCGTCTCTCTCTTTCTCCTTCTCTCTCTCTCTCTTTCTCGCGCGCGTTAAAATATATATATGTATGTGCTCTTTTTCTTCAGTGTTTTATGATATATTTAGTTGCCCGCTTTTTGCTTAGCTAATCTCGCGAGAGTCTTGAAAGACTCGACTTGGACCAAAACCAACGGCGAGAACAACACCAAGCACACGGCAATCAACTTGCCGCTGCCGCCTTCCTTGGCAGCCGCCGGGGCCGGCGCCGCTTTCGCGGCTGGCGCAGCCTTCTCCTTACCAGCGCCCGGGGACGGCAAAGACGGCAAGGAGAACGACGGCAAGGAAAACCCGCCGCCACTTTCCTTCGGCGCCGCGGCTTCCTTCTTCGCCTTCTTACCGCCTTTGGCTAAACTCTTCGTCTTTGGCGCTTGTTGGACGATCGCTCTTTTCTGGGTGTACTCCGCCAACAACGCATCCGCGGCAGCCTTGGAATCACCCGCGGCGAATTGGGCGATTTCAGACGCCGCAAACGCCGGTTGCGCGAGCATGGACACGGACAACACGGTCGCGACGGCGGCTTGTTGCAAGGAAGACGAAGATCTCTTTTCTTCCGTCTCCTCCTTTTGGGCCGAGCATCGGAGGATGGATTTGGAGGAGGATTTCACCTTCTTGGCTTTGTGAACGACAACTTTTTGCGTCGTGCCGACGATGTTTGAAGATTGCGCGACAGAAAACATTAGGTTTTGTTGGATGCTTAGTTTGTGATACTTTTTAAATCGGAGAACAACGGGGTGCTGTTGCTGCTTTTATGTGAAGATAGATATTGTAAACCCAAATCAAGCGATGGAAAAATTGGATTATCTTCCCTGCGGATAACCTTCTTAGATGAAAAATCAAAGGGCAAACAAAAGGGCGAAAAACACACCAAAAAATACTCGAGATACTCGTGAAGGGTTTAAGGATCAAAATCATTTCCATCGCTTTTTTGTTGTTTTACGAAATTTGAAATAAAATACACGCATTGAAATCGAACAAGTACTTACTACTTCAGAGGCGACGGCTGCTTGTTGCTCTTGCCGCCAGTGCTCTTGTTGACGACCGGGGGCGTCCCGCTGAACGCGTTTCCGTCGAAGTGTTCATTTTTCATGGCTTCTAAGCTGGCGACGATGTCCACGAACTTTGGACGTTCTTTACTATTTTCTTTCCAACAGTTTTTCATCAACGTTTCCCAACCGTCGCAGGGAGGGTCGATATCGACGGTGACTTGCGCGTCCTTAGTCGCCGCGCGATACGGTCCCGTTCGAGGCGATAAAGCGTCGTCGCCAGGGACGGTTGGACGAAGTTGGTGCATCATGAGTCCGCCGTACAAGGCGTACTCGTCTAAACCGTAGTGCGGTAATTGAGACGTCCAGAGCTCCCACATGACGATGGCGAACGAATACACGTCTGCGCTTTCCGTCACTTTATCTGGACTGCGCAAGACTTCTGGCGCGGTCCAAGGCAACGTGCCTCGTCGAGAGTTGACGCCTGATACGAACGAGGCTTGCGAACGACGTCGTTTGGATAAACCAAAATCGCACACTTTACACACTAATCGTCGACCTCTCACCGCGGCTAACACGTTGTCGGATTTTAAATCGAAATGGACGAACCGTTTCGCGTGCAAGTACTCCATTCCTCTCGCGACGTCTAAGCAGAGCTGCAGACGCGTTTTGGCGTCTAAGCGAGAACGAGTGGCGGTTGAAGCGGCAACTTTCGCGAGTAATTCAGCCTGTAAAGCTACGTCACCGTTTGCTTTCTTAACCGCGTCTTGTCTCGCCGCCTCGCGATCTTTCGCGCGTTCGCGCTCTTTCGCCAAGACTCTTTGTAACGATCCTCCGCTCAGAAATTCTTCGACGATACCTGGACGATCGCCATCGGTCACGACACCGAAAATAGAGACGACGTTTGGATGGCTTAAAGTCGCCAACGTCTCAGCCTCGCGCAAAAAGTGTTCGTGTTGTTCTTCCTTTTCTTTTCTTTTCTTCTCTTTGTGCATGTTGTCCATATCGTCCATGTTTTTCTTCGCGTTATTTCGGCGACGGGATTTATCATCCTTAAAATCGTCGTCATCATTATCATCGTCATCATTATCAGCGTCATCATCGCCGCTATTACTATTGCTAATAAACTCTTCGTCTTCAAAGATGTTATCTAACCCGTCGCGACCGTGACGTTTTGGAGAACCAGGGGGCGAAAATACAAACTCGCGATTGATAAATTTCACCGCAACCTCCGCGCCTCGCCATACCGCTGCATAGACTTCACCGAAAGCACCACCGCCTAAGCGCGCGCCTAAGGTAAGGTCTGATCTCGGAATAATTTGCAATCCTCCGTGACTTCTGGGCGACTTTGAAGGTTCGATGCTTAGAGACGGCGACCCGTTCCTCGTTTGAGTTTCGTCGATTGCGCCGTTGCTGGCGTCTTCAAACGGCGTCGTCGTCGTCCTCGTTGCTACTGTTGTCGTCGCGTTATTGTTCTCTGCTACTTGTTGTTGTTGTTGTTGTTGTTGTTCTCCTTGTTGTTGTTGTTTATCGCTATTTTCATCTCTGTTCGCGTCCAGTTCCATCGCAGTGCGATTATTCGACCCGTACATGTTCGTCGCCTTCTCGACGACGTATATTTTCAACTTCTTTCTCGAATCAACCGCGTGTACCGTCTCCCATTCCTCCATCATCGTCTCCACGTCGTCGTCGTTCTTCACCGATATGACGTGATCGCCATCCGGATACAAAATCTGCACGTTGTTCCTCTTCGTCGGCTCTTCTTCTTCGACAATCTTCGTCTTCATTTCCTCGAACGTCGCGTTTCGCATCAAGGACACGATCCTCGTCTCGCCGCCTAAATACTCTTTCCCGGTGCCCCGATCGACTAAGAATCCGCCACTAAACACCATCGCTTTTATCTTCACCGTCCTGTCCACTTGTTGTTGTTGTTTGTTTTTCTTCTTCGTGCTCGTCACCACGTCTGCTTCCGTATCTGACGTGCTCGGCGTCGCCGCGCTCCCGACCGCGCTTCCCGCCGTGCTCGTCTGTGGTTGGTTTTGGAGCATAGAATTCAACTCTCCTCCCGAGCCTCTTCGACTCCCCCCGCCGATATTGATCGCTAACAGCGCGTGTGAAGCGTCTAAAATTTTATCGTCCAAGTCGATGTCGTAGGAGAGGTTCTCGATTTCTCGCGAGTTTGTTCGTCGGTGGGATCCTCGGGAGCGCAAGGAGTCCTCGGTTAAATTCATCCGGCGGTCCTCGGGGAGTTTTCCTTTGATGCCGTCTAACGCGTTCTTCGACTTCTTCGATATTCCAGAGTTGGAGGGACCGGAGTCTCTGTTGGTGGTCGAGTTCGAGCTCATCTCTTTGTTGTCTTCTTCGTTGGGGGGAGATTTGTTGCTCCCCGCGACTAACGCTTTGATGCGGTCCCGAAAGAGAAAGGCACCCGCGGCAACGGCGGAAAGCGCGCCTTGTTCAACCAGCCACTGGGCACTCCCGACCGTTCTTCTTAGATGCCAGGAGGAGAGAGGAGAAAAGAGAACGACAGAGACGCGCTCTGAGGGTGGTGCGTATCAATAATAATGAAAATTAATTAACTAAAGAGAGGAAGGCGGAAAGAAGGAAAAAAGAGAGTCTCAGAGAGAGCGTGTGCCGCCAATGTATCTGCCCAAAGTGCCTTAGAAAGAGAGATTAGGAGCAAAAAGGAAGCGAAAACTACTGTTTGGTATAAATTTGAATAATAATAATAATAATAATAATAATACTTGGAGAAAGAGTACGCGAGTACTCGCAACCTAATAAATAATAATTACCTTTTCGCGTTTTGCGCGAGAGATGAAACGCTCCTGGCAATCTTCTGAACGCGATCTTCGCTCATTGTGACTCTCGCTTCGACTAACGCTAAGGTTTGGGTCAACACGTCGAGTTGACCGACGGCGCGTCGTAAGGTTTGGGCGAGTTCCGCGTATTCCGAAGCCGACGAGAAAGAAGAAGAAGGTTGGATTTTTTGCTTCGTCGTCGTGAAAGGTGTCCCATCATCGAAAGGAGGTGGTCTGGTGGTGGTGATTTTGGTGGTAGGCGTCGGCGGCGGTGGTGGTGGTGGGCGTCTCCTTCTCGTGTACGTTTTGTTCTCTTCGCGTTCTTCTTCGTTTTCTACTTGGTATTTTTTGTCGTGCGTTTGTTTTTCCGCGAGCACGACGTTTTCGAACGAGCGGTTAAACCCGCTTTTCCAAAGCGTGACGATACCGTCGCTACCACCGCACGCAAATGTGCTTCCATCTGCAGTAAACGCCGCGCAATTTACAGAACCCTCGTGCGCTTTGAGCGTCCACGCGCAGCGTTGGTCTCGAAAATCCCAAATTTTCGTCGAGCCGTCCGCGGAGGTCGTCGCCAGAAAGTCTCCAGCCGGGTGCCACTGCACGTCCGTTATCGCATCTCGATGTGAATAGACGTACGAATCGATCGTAGATTCGAATATTTTGCGTCGCGAACGCGTGTCGTATACTCTTAAACCACCATTAGAGTCGCCGACGGCAATGGAAGTTCCAGCCGATGGCCTCAGAGCGACGCACCGCGGCGTCGAAGAAGAAACGTCGTGATCCTCTCCTTTCCTTCGATCAATTTCAACGCCTCCAGCGCATACGTCCCATAATCGCCACGTTTTATCGTCCGAAACCGAACACGCGATCGTTCCATCGCTCGTAATCACCGCTTGCCGAATCCAATTGGAATGTCCTTTCAAAGAGAGTTTAAACTTTGGCGAAACCGACGGGTTGGACGCGTCCCACAGTTTGCACAATTTATCGTCCGAGGCGGATAATAAAAGCCGGTCGCTATCGCTGTATTGCAACGAACGAATCGCACCCGAGTGTGCCGATCTCAAAACCACCGACTTTCCTTCCCTGTTGTGTTTGAAGAGGAATAAGAGATGAGAGACGTTTTGTGAGCATAAATTTGCCTCTTCGCGTGTCCGGTCAACAAACAACAACACAAACAGAAAAAAATACGACAAGAAGAGAAAGAAACGAACGAAAACATACGCGGTCGCTTTCCAAACCCGTATAGATCGATCTAAACCCGCGCTGGCGCATCTCCCGCCTTCGCCTTCTCTCTCCGTGTGCGCTAACGCGAGCACGTCTCTCTCGTGCCCGAGAAATCGCACCGGTCTTTTCCTATTCTTTAGTAAAGCATAAGCTCCTCGTCCTCCTCCTCCTGATCTTTCTCCTCCGACGTGCCAGAACATAATCGACCCGTCTCCCGTGCTCGCGGAAAAAATATACCGCTTGCTCTGCGGGGCGAACGCGAGAGAAGTTATCGCGTTGTTTCGGTGTCCTCCTTTTAACGATTGGAGCAAATACGGGTCGTCTGCGGATCCTCCTCCTGATCCTCCTCCTGATCCTCCTCCCGTGTGAAAGACTGTCATATTCTCAAGCGATGCGCGCGAAAGAGTAATAAAGCGTGCGAGAGTTTTTCTTCGCTTTAAACGAGAACACGACGACTATACGCGACAACGACCTGACGCCTCTTTTTTTGTTTTTTTTGTTGCGCGATCGTCGCGTATTTTTCTGTTGACCAACCACACAAGGACTCAAAGACCAACTTCATCGGAAGAAAGCAGAAGAGACCACTGCAGAGAAAAACACAAAAAATTCAAAAAAACAAAACTTTTGTTGTTACGCGAGAGATATTTCCCGCACCATCATCATCATCATCATCGTCGTCATCATCAAACGTAGCAGCAGCAGGAGCGAAGAGAAAGGAAGAGAAAGAGAGAGAAATCTATCATCTCTGTTTCGTTAGTAGTATTAGATCGCGCGCCACCAACACCCACCAGAGACAACGAGCGCTGACTATTCAACGACAACACATTAACAACACAACAAAACTTGAAAATCATCACATCGTCAAAAATGTTTTCGAAGCGAGGAGGCCAACAATCGACGTCTTCGTCGGAGGATTTACTCCGAACGCAAATTCGCGCGCAGGCGAGAGAAATAGCATCCCTGCAGAGAGGTTTAGTCGAACTGAGAAGAGAAAACGCGAAATTATCGGACATGGATAAGAGGCCTCTGATGGAGAAATTTAAAGACAACGTGAAGCAACTCGGGAGAGACACCGAGTGGTTCAAATTGACAAAAATCGACGAGGAAATCACGGTGAACACGTATCGTTCAAAAACGGACGCGAAATTTAACCTGATTAAACAACCAGCGACGGTTTCCGCGACGTTTCCGGAGTTACAGAACGCGAAGATAACGTTGGAAACGTCGTCGGCGTTACCTGTGAGAGTAGAGTTGAATTCGCAACCGTTCAGAAGGGAAATTTTATCGGTAAAGGCGAAATTTGATTTGGAACGACTGTTCAATTTGAACAACGGTCCGACGCTGGTCGTGCAACCGACGCCGTCGGCGTTTAAATTGAATCGAGAAACAAAATGGAATCCGACGTTAGAAAAAGAGATGGAAATAGACAACGTGCACGTTGTTGGGAAATATACTATTGTGAACGATTCGGTGTCGTTAGATCACGTGGACTTTGAGGCGACGACGACGCATAAAGACTACGGACAGTTTCGGTTGAAGAAAGTATCGCACCACACGATGATGGAAGAGACGAAAGATGTGGACGCGGACGGGTATTGGCAGTTGAAATGGAAGATGATGGGGAAACATGGAATCACGTTGACCGGAGACGCGACGACAAAGGATGGTGGGGAAGTTGAAGCGAGAGTGAAGAAGCACTTTTCGAAGAAAATCCACGCTTCGGTGGGAGGCAAAGCCATGGCTCAAGAAGTAGACGCGACGATTGGGTATCAGTTTATCGACGAATTAGCGGGTTGGGAGGTTATCGCTAAGAGTGTAGCGACGAGAGATGGCGTGCAGAACCCAGAGTTTCTATTAAACCACGCCTGGGAGTTCAAGACTGAAAATGTTTGATACGCTTTTGCTCTCGCGCAGTTATGCCAAAAAGTTTATATTTATTCTTTACCTTTACTAAAGCAAGCGCTCTACGATTTAAATAATACGTGTGTATGTGATGTGAATTGCAGCTGTTGTTACAAAATGACGACGAGTGTGATACCACGATTTCTGGTGGGTATCGCTGTCGTCGTTGTTCCTCCTCAACCTCCTCAATCTAATACGATTGCTTCCTGGCTGTCGTTACTTTGTTGCGCGACGCGTTTCTTTTTCGCGCTGTTTCTGTTATTCACAGGCGACGCGGCGCGCTTTCTATTTGCGGATGATGGTTTCGCTCGGAATAAAGACGGTGGCGATGGTGATTGTTGCGATTCTATTAGATCCAAATCAATCACGTTGTCTTTCGTCGCGGCTTCTATCCTTCTCTTCGCTTCCGCCGCTTCGCGTTCTCTCTTTGCTCGCCTTTCTGCTCTAAGCTTACCGGCGTTCGGATTCGGTTTCTCCCCTGACGATGCTAAATCAATCACGACTGCTTCGCCAGGTTTTTCGTTGTTCTTGTTATTGTCGTTATTCCTCATTTGCGGTTGTTCATGTCGCCCTTTCTCGCGAAAATCTTCCAAGGATGCTTTTATCGCCGCGTCTTTATCTCGCTGGTACTTTGCTTCCAAATCGCGAATTTTCTTCATCGCTCCAAACGCGTCGTTAATTCTGCCTAGCCTTTTCTGCTTATCTTCCCTTTGTTTCATTCGTTCTTCTTCCAGTGCTTGCCGTCTGCGTGCTTCTTCTATCCGTTGCTGCTCTCGCTGACGTTGACGCCCAGGTGCGTGGTCCATGATACCAAACATCATACCTAGAATATCTAAAGGATTATGGCCATGTTCCGCAGGGATATCGTCCTCCATACCGTGTGCTCTGCCACCCGCGCGGGCGTTCTTTTTCTTCTGCGGCTTATTTCTGCTTTTCTTTAACGCAACGAGTGACTTTTGAACATCCTTCTTAGTAAGGTTCAAATCTTTCAACTCCTTCTCCAACGCGTCCAACACTTCCGTCACGAACTTTTCCTCCTTGAGCTCGAAATAAGACGTCAAATCCCTCAATCTTCTCAGTCGTTGCGACTCGTCAAACGCTGCGGGACTTCCATACGTTCCTGGAGGATGACCTCTGTTGTTTACCGTCGACTTGTTCTTCTGCGCCCACTTTGTGACTTGCTTCCCTAACTCGCACCCGCCGATGTGCGCGTGCGCGTCCCTACCACAATCCGCCAAACAATACGCGCAAAACCCAGCCTGACATCTCGCACATCTTAAGGCAAAACATCCGTCAAAATCTACGAACGCTTGTTCGCACCTCGGGCAACTCAACGTCAAAACTTTCTCAATCACGTGTTCCTTCGCCAACCGTAACTTCTCCTCCGCCGAACTCGTCTCCATCGCCCTTTTTTTCTCCCTCGCCAACCGCTCCTCGAAGTCTTTCTCCACTTGCTCTACGATCTGTTTCTCTTTCAGCGCTAATTTTTGCCTATTGTATTCGTTAAATGTTTCCGCCTGGCAGAACCGAGCAACGTCGCGATCGTCAAACGCTTTCGCCGGGCACCGTTGCTCCTTCGGCACCGCCTCGGAGAACATCGGACACATGATGTTCCCGTTTCGTTTTTCTCGCTCCCTAATGTGTCGTTTCCGAGAGGAAGAGAGCAAGAGAAGGAAAAGCAGAGTTTTAGGCTCGTCAGTTTATGCGCGACGATACAAAAGTTCGCGCAAAGAGCGAAGAAGAAGAAGAAGAAGGCTGCAAATGTGAGCACGCGAAAAAGATCTTTTTTT
>Ga0129327_10001476_pt1 | contig 13875 bp, 9 predicted proteins | sample CPBDNA_6_FD_111799 | JGI IMG/M metagenome (GOLD analysis project Ga0129327, IMG submission 111799) | Freshwater to marine salinity gradient microbial communities from Chesapeake Bay, USA - CPBay_Spr_31_0.8_DNA | ecosystem: Environmental > Aquatic > Marine > Coastal | place: USA: Chesapeake Bay... | reverse complement strand
CCCCATCAGGATCCGTATCATTCGGTAAAAGCGAACCAGAAACGGGCATATCTTCGTCGGTTGTAATGGGGTCGTCCAAAGCGATAGGCGAATCATTCTCAGGATTCACAGTAATAGTCACTGTGGCCGTATCACAGGCGACTGGGTTACCGTCGTCACAAACTTCATATTGAAAAGTATCCGTTCCTTCAAAATTCGGGTCAGGCGTATAAGTAAAAGTGCCATCTGGATTAATGGTGACCGTACCATTATCAGGTTCGTCTACAGGCGTAGTGCTAACGACTAAGTTATCCCCATCAGGATCCGTATCATTCGGTAAAAGCGAACCAGAAACGGGCATATCTTCGTCGGTTGTAACGGGGTCATCCATTGCCATAGGCGAATCATTCTCAGGATTCACAGTAATAGTCACTGTGGCGGTATCACAGGCGACTGGATTACCGTCGTCACAAACTTCATATTGAAAAGTATCCGTTCCCTCAAAATTAGGGTCAGGCGTATAAGTAAAAGTGCCATCAGGATTAATGGTGACCGTACCATTATCAGGTTCGTCTACAGGCGTAGTGCTAACGACTAAATTATCCCCATCAGGGTCCGTATCATTCGGTAAAAGCGAACCAGAAACGGGCATATCTTCGTCGGTTGTAATGGGGTCATCCATTGCCATAGGCGAATCATTCTCAGGATTCACAGTAATGGTGACCGTGGCCGTATCACAAAGACTAGGAATGCCATTGTCACAGACTTCATACTGAAAAGAATCTGTACCTTCAAAATTTGGATCAGGGGTATAAGTGAAAGTGCCATCAGGATTGATGGAGACTGCCCCATTATCGGGTTCGTCTACAGGCGTAGTGCTAACAACTAAGTTGTCTCCTTCAGGATCTGTATCATTCGGTAAAAGCGAGCCAGTAACAGGCATATCTTCATCCGTCGTAATTGGATCATCTACAGCCATAGGTGGATCATTTACTGCCCCAACAAAAATAGTTACAGTGGCGGTATCACAAGCTACAGGATTTCCATCATCACAGACTTCATACTCAAAACTATCTGTACCATTAAAGCCACTATCGGGAGTATAAGTATAAGTGCCATCAGGATTAAGCGATAGCATTCCATTATCAGGTTGGTCAATTGGAGTCGTATTTACTACGAGGTTATCATTTTCAATATCTATATCATTGGGTAATACAGTTCCATCGACGGGCGTATCTTCATTGGTGTTATTCGTATCATTTATTGCTATTGGTGCATCATTTACTGCGGTTACGGTAATAGAAACTATAGCAGTATCACAAAGGCTAGGCGTTTGGTCATCACATACTTGATAAGTGAAAGTATCTGCTCCAAAATAATGCGCATCTGGCGAATAAAGATAAGAGCCATCTGGATTTAAATTAATAGTACCATTATCAGGACTACTAATTAAAACAAGATTTAAAATAAGATCATTTCTATTAGGGTCAGAATCATTGCCTAGAATCGTACCCATTACAGGCGTGTCTTCTAAAGTAGTATTATTATCATTGAGGGCTATGGGACGATCATTAGGAACATTAATAGTAACCATTGTTGTATCACAAAGGCTAGGACTTCCATTATCGCAGATGATATATTCAAATTGATCAGTACCCAGAAAATCGACATTTGGTGTGTAAAGTATGCTATCGCTATTTAAAATAGAGATAACACCATTTGAAGGCGGAGTGTTTGGATTTAGGCTAGTTGTTAACACACCGTTTTCTGGATCACTATCATTGTCTTGTACATCAATAGTTATCGCTGTTTCAAAAGGAGTCGTATGATTATCTGCAATAGCGATAGGTGCTTGATTTTCAGTACTAATAGTGACGGTTGCTGTATCACAAAGGATCGGTGAACCATCATCACAGATAATATAATCAAAGTTATCTGTACCAGAAAAACCTATTCCAGGCGTATAAATTATATCGTTGCCACTTAGTGTCGCCATACCATTAGCTGGGCCATTATTGGCATCTAAAGTCGTTGTGAGTATACCATTTTCGGGATCACTATCATTATCTTGCACGGGAATATTAATAGCTATTCCAGATTGAGTGGAAGTTAAGTCATTTTGAGCAATTGGGGCTTGATTTAAAACAACTACGTCTACCTTGGCGGTATCACATTTATTGGGTGTGCCATCGTCACATACAATATACTCAAAACTATCATTACCCATAAAATCAGTATCAGGAGTATATTGAATATTATTTCCTACAATTGATACCATACCATTGGATGGACCATTATTGACAGCTAATGCGGTTGTGAGTGTACCATTTTCAGGATCAGTATCATTGCCTTGAACGGCTATAATAATTGATTGATTAGAAAGGGTGGTATCACGGTCATCTACGGCATTAGGTGCTTGATTGTTTATGTTAACCGTAACAGTAGTGGTATCACAAAGTATTGGTGTACCATTATCACAAATAACATAACTAAATTCATCACTTCCAGTCTCATTTCCAGTAGGCGTATAAATAATATCTGTTCCATTAACACTAACTGTTCCTTTAGAAGGAGGGTTGGTGGCATCTAAGTTAGTCGTTAAATCGTGATTTTCTGGATCAGAATCGTTAGCCTGAACGGGGATGGTTATAGGGCTACCCGCTATTGTGAAAATAGTATCAGGAGTAGCAATAGGCGCACTATTTTCTACCGTTATGGTAACCATAGCCGTATCACAGAACATAGGGTTTCCATTGTCACAAATGTAGTACTGAAAAATATCTATTCCTGTAAAATTTGGATTAGGGGTATATTGAATATCATTTCCTAGAATAGCAAGGGTGCCATTATCAGGTTCATTCGTTGAGTCTAACCCCGTTGTTAATGGGTCATTATCTGGGTCAGAATCATTATCTTGAACATCAATTAGAATAGCTACATTCGCAGGAGTTGTGCCTTGATCGTCAGCTGCATCTGGTATTAAATTACAAACAATTATTCTGATAGGAAAGCAAGTAGGCGTACTAATGCCGCAATTATTCATTGTTTCTATACAAATATTAGAGAGTCCTGGATTAGCATTTGTCCAGTCAACGATAATCATGGTATCACCAAGATTACTTGCTATAGTTGCTCCAGCAGGAATACTCCAATTATAAGTATCTACAAAAGGTAAGGTGTTGACGTAGAAAGTGTCTAAAGAAATGGAAGTACAAACAGTATCTTCCATTAATAAATCAACGGTCAAAATAGTAGGGCTTGAAAATGCGGAAGGCACTTCAAGCATAGGCAACAATCTTTTTGAACCAAAATTGTATGCATTCTCTCCAAAACTGTGATTAATACTTAGTGAAATTAGCACTAAACTTAGTAAAAATCTTAGTTGTACTGACGTAGCTTTCATCATTAAAGTCATCTTTTGTATTTTCTCAAGGGCCTAAAAGTATATCGGATTTTACGTTAACTTTAACTTCAGATTACAAGGAAAAAATAGGGTATTAACTTATTTAGAATACCTTACCTATTTAAAATTTTCACTATAAAGTGTTGTTTATTAGGAGTGAATAACATTTCATAGTGCACATGAATTAAATAATTTATAATATTCTTAATTTTAATACATTTCCAAAGTCATGCCATAATACCTAAAAAATAAGAATAGGAAAAGGATAAATAGATATGATTTTTTAATGTTATGTGTGCTATTTATCCTTAATCTCTTTTTTAGATTTTATCAAAATTCTGATAAAACAGATACTTAATTATTTTTGAGTAATTTATATAAGTGATTTCTGTTTTATATGTATAGCGTAATAGAAATAGGAAGAAGCCTGTATTAGATATCTTTCTAATGTTTTGATTGTATTTATTCAGAAAAATTAGGAAAAATATCCTATTAATTTATAGAGAGAAAATTCGGCTGGACAGAAAAATTGTAACTATTTACTAGGAGTTTTGAGAAGGGAATATTAATCCACTATTATCTAAGGACAATAGTATCCACAAGCAACTAAATAATTTATTTGCAATTACTGTCTTTAAACCATACTATAAATAATACAACAAGTTATCCTAAATAATAATGAATAGAAAGGTTAAATTGACAAACCCTTTTACTTATTAGAATTATGTATTTATTCAAAAATTGAAAATTTAGAGGGGAGACTAATAAACCTGATTAAAAAGCGTTTTTATTATTTGTTCGTACTGTTGATTTTATTAAAAGTAGTTTTAGGTTTATTCTCTAAATATAAATTAGAGGGAATGTTTGGTGTTTATGTTATTGTAACTAAAGCCTATGCAAGTATTTTATTGGCTGTCACAATTTAAGATAATAAGACAAAATTTATGCCAGACTTTTTTTTAAAAGTCGCAACTACTACCGTTGACTTTTAACCATTTTTCTTTTTCTTTATAATCAGGCATCACTGCTTTTACTAATTTCCAAAATTTAGGGGAGTGATTCATTTCTAGTAAATGAGTTAATTCATGAATAATGACATAATCAATCACATCATTTGGTGCAAATAAGAGGCGGGTGGATAGATTAATGTTTCCTCTAGTGGAACAACTACCCCAATTAGACGAATTATATTTTAGATTAACACTTTTAATATCTTTTTGAAAATGAACTTGATTTAAAGTTTGCACCCTTTTAGCAATTTCTGGATGAAAATGTTTACCAATAACTCTACTTAATAAGGTTTTGATACTTTTATTTAAGGCGAATGGATGGGCATCTTTGACTAATTTTAGATAAATAATATTGTCTTTAAGATTCGCACCGAACGTTTTTCTATCTTCATAAGTAACGACTAATTTATAACTACGTTCTCCTACCGTTACGGTATCTCCTGTCTTATAAATTTTTGGAAAAAAACGTTTCCGCAAGACCTCATTACCTTCAAACTGTTTTTCTACCCAACGGGTAAACCATCCAAATTGATTTTTTTTCTGTTTTTTATCCATTTGAATCGGCAAACGTAAAATAGCAGCGGTTTTGCCAATAGATACTCGGACATTACTTCTGTATTCTTGATATATTTTTGCTGGAATTGATTGACCTTCAATTTCCAAGAAGGTATTTTGTAATTTCTTCATATACACAATTGGTAATCTCCCTTACGGCTATTTTATAATAAATCAAAATTTATAAGGTCATTAAGTACTTAAAATTTAAGGGTGAATGGAGCAACTTTAACTACTTATAATGGATACAATTTTGAATTGTTTTCTTAATAATTTGAATTAAAAAGAGTTTGGTTGAAGAATTTGGAGTTTTCCTGTTTTTCTTTTGAAAGGTACTAATAATTATTGGAAATTTAGTATAAAATTAAGGAAAATTACTAAAATTCAAGATATTCTATCTTATAAGATGTAAACGGACGAAAAGAGATTAAGTTTTAGTCTAGGCTTGAGTATTCAAATTAAGCGCATCAAATTTATATTAGATACTATCGGAAAAGTATTTACTTTCAAAGTCAAAGAAATTTCATTTTTCTTGAATTCCTTTTTATATTGAGGACTTTAACTACACACAGATTATTGTTTTATAAAGTTGGTAGACATTATCAAAGACTAAGTACTGTGACAAAAATAAACGAATAATTTTTAAATTAAAAGATAGCTGCTGGTTAGGATTTGTAATCCGACACCTTTATTGGCTCGCCTCTGGCGAGTTTAGAGCATCTATCTTTTGATAATTCAACTAACAATACTTGCCAGAGGCAAGAAAAATAGAGGTGGCGGACTAATCCCGATAGTTATCGGGAAACCAGCAACCTTTTTTTAGTTGTTAACTTATTTTTGTCCGACTATTTAGCTATAAAACGATAATCAAATTTTTCAAAATTATCAATGGGACAGACAATTGTAAAAATAGAAGAAAGCTGGAGGAAAGCCTTGCAAAAAGAATTTGACCAACCTTATTTTAATACTTTAATTCAGTTTTTAAAAAGTGAAAAAAATAAAGGAAAAACGATTTACCCTCCAGGTCCGCTAATTTTTAATGCTTTCAATACGACCCCATTAAGTAATTTAAAAGTAGTGATTTTGGGGCAAGATCCTTATATTAAGCCTAACCAAGCAATGGGCTTATCCTTCTCTGTACCTAAAGAGATACGAACGCCCCCTTCTTTAAAAAATATTTATAAAGAATTGAACACAGATTTAGGTTTACCCATCGTCAACCATGGAGACTTAACCGCTTGGGCAAACCAAGGTGTTTTTCTGCTCAATGCGGCACTAACCGTAGAGGCAGGAAACTCAGGCGCCCATTTAAAAAAAGGTTGGGAACAATTTACAGATGCGGTAATTCGCTTAATTTCTGAAGAGCGGGAACATATCGTTTTTATGCTCTGGGGAAATTTTGCCAAAGCCAAAGGAGAACTAATTGACGCCAATAAACATCTGGTTTTAAAAGCAGCACATCCTTCGCCCTTAGCGAGAGGGGCTTATTTTGGTAGTAAACATTTTTCTCAAGCGAATACTTACCTAGAAAATAAAGGACTTGGGGCAATAGATTGGACTTTGTAAATAACAGTTGAAGATATGGAAACAATTGAATCGTCAGAACGGACAAATTATCAGAAAAGGATAAGAAATGGACTGACACAGAATGGATTTGCTATCCATAATGCGCTGTTTTCTAATCAAGAAATGGCGCAATTAGCAACATTAATTGAGACCGCTAAAAGCACCGATGATAAGTTTGCCATTCGTCAATTCTTTGAAGTTGTTCCATTGGCAAAACAACTTGTTTTTAATACTGATTTTCAATTGTTTTTTCAACAAATTTTTGGTAAAGACTATTTTTTAGTGAAAGCCATTTATTTTGATAAGCCACCTTCGGCTAATTGGATAGTTCCTTGGCATCAAGATTTAATGATAGTGACGAATCAAAAAGTAGCGTATGAAGGATATACCAAATGGCGATTAAAAAATGGAATACATTACGTGCAACCACCGATTGAATTTTTAGAAAATATGATAACGGTTAGAATACATTTAGACGATTGTACGAAGGCGAATGGCGCTTTAAAGGTAATTCCTGCTTCCCATAGCAATGGAGTTTGCAAAAAATTAGACTTTACCCAAGAAAAATCAGTTATTTGTGAAGTGAAGCGGGGAGGCGTCTTATTAATGAAACCACTCTTATTTCATGCATCGAAAAGAACAACGAATAATTTGAATAGACGCATTGTTCATTTGGAGTTTGCTAGTAAAGAATTAAAGACTCCCTTAACCTATAGAGAAAGAATTAACTTTAGTAATTAATGTTGAAAAATTCAATCATTCCATATAAGATACCTATTCTAGTAGTTTTAGCGGGGATTGCCATTATTTGTGGTTATCAAATGTTACACTTGCCTTTATGGGGGCATCGACCACTCGTTTTCTTTAGTGCGGTTTGGGCGTTTATAATTATTGCAGTAGCAGATAAGTATTCCAAATTACCTCAAAATGGGCGTTTTTTGGGTTTAGCTACGCTTAGTGGAATTTTATTAGGTTTTGGGTTTCCTATTTCTCCTTTGACACCATTGATGTTTCTGGGTTTTGTTCCGTTATTGATGATTGAAAAAGAGATAGCAGATTCTAGAGAAGCACCTGCTAAATGGGAAATTCTTAAATATAGTTACCACGCTTTTGTCGTTTGGAATATTATCGCCACCTATTGGGTCGCCAATGCTTCTTCTTTTGCGGCTAGTTTTATTGCAATATGGCTGAATTCCTTTTTTATGAGCATTCCTTTTGTCCTATTCCATCAAACAAGGAAAGTGATGCCTCGCAATTTTATGTACATTGCTTTTATTGCGAATTGGTTATCATGGGAATATTTGCATTTACGTTGGGAAATTTCTTGGCCTTGGTTAACTCTAGGCAATAGTTTTGCCCAGTACCCAAGTTGGGTGCAATGGTATGAATATACAGGCGTTTTTGGTGGCTCTCTTTGGATTTTATTAGCCAACGTATTGATTTTTAGATGGATAGTAAACCCATTGTGGCAAGAAAAAAGTAAGGTGTCTCGAATCCATATTTTGAAAATTGGCGCTTTAATTGTGTTACCAATTATTGGTTCTTTATGGCGTTTTTCTACTTATGAATCAGAAGGGAAGGCAGTAGAAGTGGTGGTCGTTCAACCAAATTTTGAACCACATTACCAAAAATTTAAAGTCTCCAAATTTGTCCAATTAGACCAATTCTTAACTTTATCAAGGAGCAAATTAACTCAGCAAACAGAATATCTAGTTTTTCCAGAAACGAGTTTTGACCGCATTGATAAAGACAGAATGAACCGCCTCCAAGTATTTGAAAAATTGCAGGCATTGATTAATGAATATCCTAAATTGAAATTAGTGATGGGCGTTGATGCGTATCAAATTTTTAGAAAGGAGGTGCCCGAAAGACGTTCTATGAGGCAACAAAAAGATACAAAAACAGGAGAAATTTTCAATTGGGAAGCTTATAACGCTGCGGTTCAATTAGAAAGTGGCAACAAAGAGATACAATTTTATAAAAAAGGACGATTTGTTCCTGGTGCAGAAATATTTCCATACCCTAATTTTTTCTTTTTTGTAACTCCGATTGTAAACCAATTAGGAGGCACCGTTGCAGGATTAGGCACCCAAGAAAAGCGCATCCCCTTTTCAAGTGAAACAGGAAAAGTAGGTGCAGCAATTTGTTACGAATCGGTATACGGAGAATTTTTTAATGGTTATGTTAGAAATGGAGCGAATGCTATTTTTATTATTACGAATGATGGCTGGTGGGATGATACACCGGGTTATCAACAGCATTTAAAATTTGCTAGTTTGAGAGCCATAGAAACTAGAAAAGGTATTGCTCGCTCTGCCAATACAGGTACTTCTGCTTTTATCTCTCAAAAAGGAGAAATTTTACAAGGTACCAATTATGAAGAAGCTGCGGCTATTCGAGGAAACCTTCAATTCAATGATACCAAAACTTTTTATGTACAATGGGGGGATATGATAGGTAGAATAGCTATTTATATTTTTGTTTTATTATTATTGAATACTTTTGTAAAAGGGAAATTAAAGAAACAGGATTAAGTCAATCAATTAAAATTAAAAATTTAGCGTACTATGAAAAACGAATATATATTTTTAGGATTATTCTTTGTTTGCAGTATTTTACTCAGTTGTGTAAGTACTGACAAATACCAAGAATTGGTTCAGGTAAAAGAATACTTAGAGCAAGAAAATCAACGACTGACGAGTCAAGATGAAGAAAATAGAGATTTGCGGTCAAAAGATAGACAACAAAAATTAGCCTATGATAAAGCACAGGCAGAAATTGCAGAATTAAAGGCGAGTTTTAATAGCCTTAATCGCAATTATGAGGATTTAGCCAATCGTTATAATACCTTGATTGCTAATAATAAACAACTAGGCAGTGGCTCAGCCAACGAAAAACAATATTGGGAAGAAGCTTTAGCTAAAAAGCAATTAGAATTAGAAGATAAAGAACGCCAAATGCAAACCCTTCGCTATACGTTGGAACAAAAGGATAAACAAGTTAAAGAATTATTGCAAATAATACGAGCGAAAGAGGGAAATTAAAAACTTCAACCTCAAATTCAACTTCAATCTCAACTACTTATGTTTAATTTTGAAGTTATAATCTTATCAACACTTTAGAGGATAATGAGTTGAAATTCTGATTAAACTTCGAATATTAACTCATTAACCTCATTTTCTTATCAACTTATTACCTTCTTTTATAAAATGCCTATTCTCAAATCGAGCTATGCTAAGCCATCTTTTCCTTATAGTAATGGACATACACAAACTATTTTTCCCTCCATGTTTCGGAAAATTGAGAAACCAGTTTATGAAAGAGAACGATTGGAATTGAAAGACGGAGATTTTGTTGATTTGGATTGGTTTAGAAAAGAGAGCGACCAGTTAATTATTCTAACACATGGCTTAGAGGGAAGTTCCGAGCGCCATTATGTCAAGGAAACAGCTAAATTGTTTCATGAAAAAGGGTGGGAAGCTTTGGCGTGGAATTGTCGGTCTTGCAGTGGGGAAATGAATCGTAAACTTCGAATGTATAATCATGGAGACATAGCAGACATAACAGAAGTTATTGACTATGCGACAGCTAAAAAGCAGTATCAAACGATTGTTTTAGCAGGATACAGTATGGGAGGGAATATTGGCATGAAATACCTTGGCGTCAACGGCAAAAATACACCAGAAAATATAAAAGTATCCATTAATTTTTCTGCACCAACAGATTTATTATCTAGCGTGAAATTGTTAGATGAGCCTAAAAGTTGGTTTTATAGTAAACGGTTTCGCCATAAAATCTGGACGAAAATTCAAATCAAAGCGAAACAATTCCCAGGAGTAGTGAATTTAGAAAATTATAAAAAAGTAAAAAGATGGGAAGATTTTGATAATTATTTTACAGCACCTGTCAACGGTTTTGAAAGTGCACAAGCCTTCTATCGGTTTGCCTCTGCTAAATTTTTTATGACAGATATTTCTATTCCAACCCTATTGGTCAATGCCAAAAATGACCCTATCCTAACGCCTGATTGTAATCCTACTGAATTGGCAAAAAATAACCCTAATTTCTACTTGGAAATGCCTGAACATGGCGGACATGTAGGCTTTACAGCTACAAAAGGCACTTATTCTTATATGGCGCTGCGAGGTTGGGAATTTGTAAAGCAACAACGCAACATGGCAACCTTAAAAAACTAGACTAATTACACCTCTTCAATAGCTCGCCTTTTCATTGCTGTAGCCAAATCTTTACCTAAAAAATTATCAATTAAATGATGCGCCGCATAAATAAGGGGTGTTAGACAGACAGCTACTAAAAATTTATAAGTATAATTGACAACGCCTACCGCTAAAAACAAACTAATAGGCCATTGTGGAGGCCCAAGTACAAAAGCAATATATAAGACTAGAAAGCTATCGATAAACTGAGATATAACGGTAGAACCCGTTGCTCTTAGCCATACTTTTTTGTTATTGGTTAATTTACGTAAGCGATGAAAAACCATCGCATCAATTACTTGTCCTACTAAAAAAGCAATAATAGAAGCGACTATTATCCATGCGCCTTGTCCAAAAATGGCAGCAAATGCGGTTTGCATATTTGGCACATCTTGCTCGATATAACTCCCAATCCAAAATTCTGCTGGAACGAGGTGTATTGCCCCATAAATCATAAAAAAAGCATAACTAATCATGCCAACACCGATGTAAGACAACATTTTTACGCCTCTTTTTCCATAATATTCATTGATAATATCTGTCATAATAAAGACGACAGGCCAAAGTAAAACGCCAGCAGAAAGAGATAAAGACCCTTGATGTCCGAATAAGTTCCAGTTTAGTGGCTGGATGCCAACTGTTTTCTCAAAAGCAAAGATTTTTACCCCAACAAATTCTGCAATAATCGCATTGCAAACAAAAAAAGCGCCTAAAACTAGAAAAAGTATAGCTGATTTATTGTCTAAAATATGGGTAGTATCTGATTGAGGTTTATTTGTAGGTTTACTCATTAATAATATGGTATAAGTCTAAAATTTGGACAAGGTTATCAATTATATGAAAGTAGTGAACGTTTTTTATCTGAAATTAAATTTAGATAATCAAGAATCAGGATAAAATTTAAAAGAAAATGTAGAATCTATTTTGTTAAAAGTCAGGCAATTAGGATGGTTTTTTAAGAGGCCTAAATATCCTCAATTCTCCTGACCTGTATTGATGAATGCATACCTGTTTTTACTTTTACATTTTCATTTTTCAATTTTGCATTTTTAATTTAATTAAAACTACCAATTTATCTTGAAAAGGAAACAGGAGAAGTGGTATTTGGTTTAGTTCTTGCTTTTTTGAAAAGCAGTACTTGGAGCGTTTTCAAAAACATTCTTATGTTTGCATCCGTAAACTTGTATAATTTAATAATAATTATCAAAAATTAATATGGCAGAAGAAATTAAAAAAGGAAATCAATTAAATATTGAATTACCAGAAGCAGTAGCAGAAGGGACTTATTCTAATTTGGCAATTATTTCACATTCCCAAACGGAATTTGTGGTAGACTTTGTGCGGTTAGTACCGAATGTTCCAAAAGCGAAGGTTAAATCTAGAATAATTTTAACCCCGACTCATGCGAAAAGATTATTGAGAGCTTTATCAGATAATGTGCGGAAATTTGAAGCACAGCATGGGCCAATTAAGGATAAGGAAGTAAAACAAATGCCACCAATGAGTTTTAATACACCGACGGCATTGGCTTAAACAGTTGTTGGTTGTCAGTTATCCGTTGTGAGTCAAAACGACAACCGATAACTGACAACTGATATTTGTTTACACATTGAATAAAAAGTGCATGACGTCACCATCAATCACAACATATTCTTTGCCTTCCACACTCATTTTTCCTGCTGCTTTTACTGCCTGTTCAGAACCTAGAGTAACGTAATCGGAAAAGTTAATCACCTCTGCTCGAATAAATCCTTTTTCAAAATCCGTGTGAATAACGCCAGCCGCTTGTGGTGCTTTCCAGCCATCTCTAATCGTCCATGCACGCACCTCTTTGACGCCTGCGGTGAAATAAGTGATTAAATTCAATAATTTATAACTTGCCTTAATCACTTTATTAACACCAGGTTCTGTTAAACCCATGTCATTTAAAAATTCCAATCGTTCTTCTATAGATTCTAGTTCTACAATGTCTGCTTCAATACCTGCACTAATTAGGACTACTTCCGCTTTTTCTGCTGCTACAGATGCTATAAAAGCTTTAGTATGTTCATTACCATCGTGCACAGAATCTTCATCTACATTACAAACATAAAGTATTGGCTTTGCCGTTAAGAGGTACATTGTTTTAATCAATGCCATAGCCTCTTCATCTAAATCAATTGCACGGGCAGGAATACCACTTTCTAATTTTTCAAGAATTTCTTGAGCCACTTCAAAATTTTTCTTATCTTCTTTTTTACCCGTTTTGGCTTGCTTTTTTAATTTTTCAACCAGTTTTTCGACAGTCTCTATGTCCTTTAAGATTAATTCAGTATCAATAATTTCTTTATCCCTAACTGGATTTACACTACCATCAACGTGAACAACATTGTCATTGTCAAAACAACGAACCACATGTAAAATAGCATCAACTTCTCTAATATTACCTAGGAATTGATTTCCTAAACCTTCTCCTTGACTAGCTCCTTTGATTAAACCTGCGATATCAACAATCTCCACAGTGGTAGGTTGAATTTTTTGAGGGTTAACAATATCTGCTAATTGCTCTAATCTTTTGTCGGGAACAGTGATAATACCTACATTAGGCTCTTTTGTAGCAAAAGGATAATTTGCCGCCAAAGCTCCTGCTTCAGTTAATGCATTAAATAAGGTAGATTTTCCAACATTGGGTAGACCAACAATTCCACATTTAAGCGCCATGAAAGATTTTTTATTGATAACTACGCAGCATTTTCCTTTTTAACCATAAGACTTACAAAGAATATAAAATTTTTAATAGGCAGTATGCTATTCGTTTATTTATAAATTATAGGCTATATGAACTTTATCTACTTTATGATAAAATCACTTATGGGTGCTGAATAGTTAATTTTATTGTTTGAAATTAAAAAGCGGCGCAAAGTTCGTTTTTTCTCGCTCAAAAGACAAGGGGTAATTCTTATCATTAATAATTTAAAATATTAATTAATAATGAGTCTAAAATGCTGATTAATAAAAAAATGTAAAATATTACAATAACAATATGGTCGTCGTCACGACACTGGACACGCAGAATAGTTAACTAAGCAGCCTTTTTATTAGCCTTAAGCTGTATTAATTGTGAAAATCTTTCTCTAGGAGATAAGTCTCCTAAAGAAGTGTGGAT
>Ga0129327_10001474_pt1 | contig 13897 bp, 29 predicted proteins | sample CPBDNA_6_FD_111799 | JGI IMG/M metagenome (GOLD analysis project Ga0129327, IMG submission 111799) | Freshwater to marine salinity gradient microbial communities from Chesapeake Bay, USA - CPBay_Spr_31_0.8_DNA | ecosystem: Environmental > Aquatic > Marine > Coastal | place: USA: Chesapeake Bay... | reverse complement strand
TCTCTGGGCTTTCTCATTTTCGTGGCCTATGATGTTCACATGAAGTTACTGGGCACCACCCACAAAGGGGGCTACTGTTTGCGTTCCACACATTGTTATCTTGCGCTACCTCCAGTCGTTCTAGTTCGTCCGCAAAAGTCTCGAAGTAAGAGTCCCGCATGTCGGCTGTGTGCACCTTCTGTATAAGATCGTTGCTCACTACAAATGCTAGAGCAGACTTAATCTTTTTAACCTGCGGGTAGTGTACAAACAAGGCGGCAGCTACTAGGTCTAGCTGTTTAGTATCCGCGTACTTCGCATTTTTGCTAGTCTTATAGTCGATGGAGTAAGCCATGTCGCCGTTGATTACCACCAAGTCGGCTATGCCTCTCCACCAAACGTCTTTCGCTAGGAACTTACAGGGTTCGAACGTGTCGCCATCGCGTTTAACTCCGAGCCTTAACTCGCATAGTTTCTCGCCCTCGATGGCTTTTAGTGCGTCTAGTGTGTCTCTAATAAAGCCAAACTTAGCGGGCAGGTCGGCTGTGCCTTTAACATAGTCTTCAGCGGCTGAGTGCAAAGCTTGCCCATATAGGGTTGCTTCACTGCCTGAATCCTTAACGTCTTTGGCTATTTTTAGATGATAGTACTTCTTAGGGCACTGATCGAAAGTTTTTATACTACTGTAAGACCAAGCTGTCATATCATTTATTTCCGATTTTTAGCTGCGTTATTTTCTTGCCGTTGAGAGAAACCGAGGTTGTCAAAAGATGGACTTATGCAATCCTTCGCGCTAACTCCTCTAGGCACTGCCTGTATTTTACCTCCTTTTGACAGGTAACTCGCTGTTTGTATTGTAATTTGTTTGCTGAGTTCTCTCTTTTGTTCTGGACTCATAGCCTTCCTGCCCTCCTTCCAGATATTTCTAAAGGGTTATGCGCCCCGCGCCGTTCTATTTTATACACCTCGAACAGCTCACCCTCTACGCGTATGCCGTAGGTAATTTTTTCTTTTGTGGCGCAGAACTCTGCTTCTTCTAAAGCACCTGTAAAATCAGTGAAGTAGGACATCTTCCACCTCGTACTCGTAGTTGACGCATTTAGCGTTAGTCGAAAATATTGCCGCGCCGTTGCGCATGTGAAAACGTAACGCTGTATCCGTATGTGGAGACATGGTTATTACTGCGTCTACCTCTGGGTGCATTATGGGTGCTGCTTCTAGCAGGTTGTTGATTAACTTCCTACCGTGCCCCCGTTGGTAAGACCACACCGAATAGGGGCATAGCACAGTACCCAACTCTCCGTATATTTCTTCACGTTCTTCCAGCTCTTCTTCGATCTGCTCAAGCTTCCCCATACCAATAAGTTTTATCTGGTACTCATCTTGCGGCACAAACCTACATATTATTGTGCAAACAACAGCGGCTATCTCTCCCGTCTCGTCGTTCACCTCTGCGTACACATGGAACGGGTCTTCAAACCGCACACTGTTATCCTCGAATAGCTCAGGGCGTACGGGGTCGTCCTCTATGAGATACGAATGGTCGGCGGCATTACACTTTATCAGCATCTTCAAACTCCTCGAGAATGGCTTCTAGTTTTTCCACCGCCTCTGCTGCACGTTGTACTAGGGCAACAAGTTCTTCGGCATCAGCGCCATCTACTTCTATTGTTATTTTCATTTGACGTTGTGTATCTCAATCAGTAGGTCGATGCAGTGCTTAGCTTTTTCTAAGTCCGACAAGGGTTGCCCCTTCAACTTCCACCTAGTTATATACTTTACTACGTTACCCTCTAGTAGAGACAAGCCGTTCTTCTCTGCGTACTCGGCAGGTTGGATAGCCATGTTCTTATAATGCGTCCCGCCCGTCTGTTTCTGTAGTGGGCTGTCCTTCTTCGGTTCCATGTTCAAGTTCGGTATCTCTGCTGTCAACATTCTCTTGCTCCTTCTGTTTTGGTTTCTCAAAGATTTTTGCCCAGTTATCCCCGAAGTCTTTAGCAGGGATAAGGGTTGGTCTACGTCTACTACCTTTGCCATTCATTTGTTTCCCTCACGCAAGCGTTTGTGTTTGTTTAGTTCTTGCGCAAACAACTTAAGCCTCTCTCTAATCTCTTCGTTAGTCATCGTAGTCTCCTTGGTCTGCTAAGTACTCAGCACGATCACGTGCGGCATCAGCAGGGTCTATACGGTCTTCGTCTTGCTCGTCTTGCCATCTATCTAAGTCTGCATCTAAAGAATCTCTGTTACTCATCAGCGTGGCCCTTCCCTGTTATGCCGTAAGTAGTTTTCCATTCAACATCTACTTTATTTGCACCCCGCTCCAGTGTCATATACACACGAAACCTAGAGGGGTCCGATACCGATTCCATGCTGTCAAACTTGTAGCCCTTATTGGATGGGTCGTCCACGAAAGCTTGCAGGTTGTTTATAGTTCCCTCTGGGTCTTCAACGTCCCATTCAATCTCTTTAACAATCCAATCTTCTTTATCTTCCATCGTCTTTCTCCTTATAGGTTATTTTCAATAATGTAAGTAGCTAAGTCCTGTAGTTTTTTTGGCGTAGGCATAGCTCTCTTCTTAGGGTTATCACATACATCGCACAGCGCGTTACGTACTACTTCGGCGCGAGCGTAATTGGCAGAAGTAGCTCGGATTAGTTTTGTGTGCCCGCAGTCCAGATCGAGCGCCCAAGTATTCGTCATCTGACTCTTACTTTTGCGGTAGTATTTTCTGCCTAATACTTTCACCCTTATCCCTCTAGTTCTTTTATTTTGCGGGTTATCATCAACTGAAGTCTCTTAGCATCAACAAGTTCTTGAGGTATATCTTTTCGGCGTAAGCTATTGGCATTAACCATTAAACTTTTTATATACCCGTCTGTTAGTCTTTCTCTTGCGCGTTGTTTTTGGGCTTTCCGTTCGGCTTCGTACTTTTCTGGGTCTCTAGCTTTTCTAGCTTCCCGCCTTCTTTTTAATTGGGCTTTCCATTTTTCAGGGTTGTTAGCCCGCCACCGTTTCTTTTTCTCTTCTTGTTTCTCAGGATGTTTGGCGTGGTATCTTTTTTTCTGGGCCTTAGCTTTATCAGGGTTAGCCTTCTTCCAAAGTTTTAGGGCAAGTAACTTGCATGTCTTACATGTGTACCCAAAACCAAGAGCAATTCGTTTGCTCCTATGGAAGTGTTCAGGGCAGAGTTCCTTCTCCACCCCACACTTGCTACATTTACGTAGCGCCACCATTACTTATCCGTAGAGTGCAGGAAAGTTATTTTGGCGTCATGGTCACTGCGTAGCGCATGATACTCTAGCTGTACTTTAGCAGAGTTAATCATCTTCCCTGCTAGGTTAGCTAGTTCTTTAGCCGTTTTAGCTTCGAGGTCTCCGTTGCTAAGTGCTGTGAAAGTATCTGCCAGTTGATCTCTTAACTCATTTACATTTTTCATCGTTTGTTTCCCTTTTATAACATGGTTATTTTTTAATTGGTGCGTGTTGCCACTAACAAGTATTCCCACCCATTCAGTTCAACTTGCTTCGTTTCACACGACTAGCTGTCTCATAGCTTCTTCGGCAACGCATCACGTAGGAGGTACTAGCTTGATTAACAAAGCTAAATACCGTGGCCGCGATCGTTAACTGAGGGTGTTTTGCTGAATATGCCCACCGCCCACTGGGACACGGGGTAGGTAACCTTTGAACCCTACCCCCTACCAAAAACTATTTACAACCTCCATACGAGTCGCCCGTAAACGCCTCGCAGTCCAAAGGTAAATCCTGTGCCCACGTAGGTCGCACCTTCATTACCATCTCGACAAACTCTTTACCCGTCTGTTCTTCAGCCTCGGGTACTATGCAACCAATCGCATCATGTACGGTCATGGCTACCTTGTACTTCTTAGCTACGCGGAGTAACTGCTCACCGATAACGATACGCGCTAAGGCTTGGCATACATTCTCTATAGCTTTGCCTCCGTATATCCTGTTATCTATAGTGGTTCGCCCACGCTTAGTGTCGTATACCATCTCAGTGCGGCCTTCTTCGTTATTAACTTTGCGAAGGTTCGGGTACTTTAAGTACAGCCCGTTGGGTAAGCGTATGCCCGCAGTGCCCTCTACCATAACTGCACCTGCTCTGCCTATAGGAGAAGACTGATTACTTATCATTGCATCGAGCGCTTTGCTAGCAGCACGCCATAATTCTGGTATCTTCGGGTACGTAGAGCGGTAGACTTCTATGATTCGTTCGCACTCTTCTTGGGGCAGGTCTTTACCGAATGTCTTTAGCTGCGCCCTAAACTTTGCAGCGCCCATGCCATAGCCACAACCCAAGATCGTAGTCTTACCAACAAAGCGTTCGTCTTTGTCTATGTCTTCTACCGGCTTACCGTAGATCGCTGACGCCATGATCTTGTACACATCATCGCCTCGCTCAAACGCCGTGAGTAAGTCTCCCTGCTCTGCTAGCCATGCTAGAGTACGCGCTTCAATCTGCGACAAGTCAGAGTCAACAAACTTATAGCCCTCCGGCGCAAGCATAGCGAACTTAAGCTGCGAGCCACGCGGTAGGTTCTGCATGTTGATCTTATCCGAGCCACCCCATCTGCCTGTGTGTGCCGCGTAGTAACGTAGCGGTATAGGTAGTGCCCCACGCCTAGCCACAGAGATAAACCTTTCGGTACGCGTCTCTTCAATCGTAGACTTCACACCCATACGGGCAGCAACGATAGCTTGCACATAAGAGTCCTCGTGCTCTAGTAAGGCTTTAAACCCTTCGTCACTCTTAGCGAATGCGTAGGCTTCCTTGCCTGTCCTCGCGCTTATCTTAGTAGGCGGGGTAACCCCAAGGTCTATAAGAAGCTCGGCTAACTTCGGGTTACTCATGAGTGTCTCCCTCTCGTGGGATAGCTTGTCCATGAGTTGTTCTTTCTGTATCTGCACTAGCTGCAAGTGAGACATCAGCCTCGCCTCGTCTAGCTCAATCACCGGCTCGGTAAACATACGGATAGTCAGGTCTATAAGGTTAAGCTCCGACATCGGGAAGTCCTTAGCCAGTACACCAAACAGTTTGTATGTTAGCTCCGTGTCGTTAATACAGTAGCCCGCGTATGCCTCCATCTCTTCCGGTGTGAAGTCTAGTCGCCGTTTGCCTAGCGCGTTGAGTACTTCGTTACCCTTCACACCTAAGTTAAACCGCGTTACCAAAGCATCGAGGCTTCCACCTACTTCAGTACCGTAAAGAGCACGAGCCATAGACAGCGTGTCTACGATTTTCCTTGGGCGTATGTCGAAGTGCCAGTTAAGTATAGCCATATCAAACATAGCGTTGTGTGCTACAGCCACTGAGCTTTCCCAATCTAGCTTCTTAAGGAAGTCCTTGGTGTCTTTCTTCGTTCCAGAGAACCACTCGGTTTCCCCGTCATCTACCTTCACGCTTACGCCGATAACTTCGAACTGCTCGTGCCGGATATACTCCTCCGTCGTACACTTGCGTAGCCCGTAGTCCTTAGCGTAGTACGTCTCGAAGTCGAGGGTTATTATCTTCATCGGTACGGCCTGTGTCTCATTAAACAATCTATTACTTTTTCTGCGCGTCGCTTAGTCGTCTCATCAAAGGATGAGTATCTGGTTAGTAATAACGCTTTGCTAAACGAAACCTTAGTGACGGGATAGTCTTTAAGTAGTTGCTTTATATCTTCTGGCGCTTCCCAATGTCCTTGCAGCGACTTAGTCTTCTTGTTCGTGAGTGGCATCTAGCTTCTCCCTGTTGATTAAATGTTGTTGGGCTATGTCTTCTTTGTTCTGTCCAGAGTACGGTACGGCTAGGTGTTCGCTTACTAGAGCAGCATTGATCGAAGTCCTACCGCCTAGCATGATGACGCCTAGGTATCGCCCGAACTTGCCTTTCTCTCTCGTCGTAAGGACGTACGTCCCTCCTTTGTGCAAACATTGTTCGACAAATTTCTTCGCCATGAGTCCGTATTTTTTCTCCTCTGCATCTCTAGTGCGACACTCGGGAGTATCAATACCGTAAAGACGTATGCGCTCACCGCACTTCCAAGTATCAAAACCAAGATCAATATCAACATCTACTGTATCTCCGTCCACGACTCTTACGATCTTGCAGTTGTACTCGTACATGTTGTTTCCCTTTAAAACGGCAACTCTGGTTCTGGGTCTACTAGCTCTTGCATTACTGCTTCGCTAAACGCTGTTGCCTGTAGGCTCCAGTACTTATCGGCTACTAGCTGCCGCTCTTTCTCGGACAAAAAACCCCCACGCTTGTCGTCATCTATGACATACTGTAGGAACTTACCCCACCGGCTATCGTGCCTAGTAAGACCCGTACCCAAGGGAAACTCCTCTGGGTTAGTCTCCATTCTCTTCAGTAGCAGTGCTACTCCTTGATTCATCTATATACTCCTTAAGCATATCTATGTTGTTCTCGTTGATTACGAACGCATCCCCACCCGCTGCTTTAATAGCTGCAAGCTCCCTGTCCTGTAACGCAGTAGTCTTACCCTTACCCGCCTTACACTCGACAGCTAAGAACTTACCCTCGTTGCAGCAGATGATGTCCGGCACCCCACTCCTACCCATTCCGTAGGTCGCAGGGAAGAAGTAGTAAATGCCATACTGCTTGAGTAGCTTTACTACTTTATCCTTTACTTTCTTTTCTGGTGTCGTAGCCATATACCGAATGTACCATAAAACTGGACTGTGTCAATAAAAACTAACATCGTTATTTTTTTCTTCGTCCTCGGCTTTCGCTTCGTACACATACTGAGCCAAGACATGCCGCATCGCTGCTGAGTAGTTGTTGTACTTCTTATAAAACTCTACTACCTCTGAGGGTAGGCGCAGATTAACGTGCACCATGCGCCCCTTCTGTAGCTCCATCGCTTTATCTAAGTCCATCGTCTTTCTCCTGTGGTTACCAATCGAACTGTTTAAGTATGTCGTCCACGCTCGTCTTCATCTCTTCTCGGGCGTGGGAGTTGTCTTTCAGCGTCTCTACATTAGCCCCTACTAGAGCAGCTTCAAGTTGTTTCCGCGCCTTCTCAAGCTCGGGGTCTTTGGTCACGTTGAGGTGAGTTAGCATGGCACACATAGACCGCGCGTTGGTTATAAACCGGTCGTCTTGATACTTGCTGCTCTCACTTCCTAGCTTAGAAGATATACCGGAAAGAACTTCGTGAAGTCGATTCCAAGGCTCGCGTAGTGTCGTAGCCAGACGGGCGTTGAAGCTTTCTTCGTAGCCGCGCTTTACTTCTTCTAGCTCTTGTTGCGGTGCGTCCAAACGGAAGTCACTAGACTCGGCGATAGGGCTGAACACTAGCCTGTACCCGAACATCTCGCGCACTTCGTAAGACTCTGGATAGTCTGCGGAATCAAAGAGCTTGCCTAATGCGCTATGATAGTTGCTTGCTTGTTGCACGAGGTTGGGGTACTCGTCGATGAACTCATCTACTAGGCTATTGAAGTGCGCTATGCGTGCGTTCATCTCTTGCTTGTAGTCTAGGAACATACTGGTTGGCAGTATCCTAGAACCCTTGTCACTCCAAGGCAGGGTCAGGGCGATGTGTCGTGCCCTACATTTAGCAGCGTAGTCAGAGATAGCCTTACGCTTGTGCGTACCCGCCATGAGATTCTTGTTAACGGTTGCCGCGTCCGATGATGCGGAGTTGTCGGCTAACAATAGTGCTGTCGCTGATTGGTCTTTCTTGTTCGCTGTCCACACGCTGATGTTGTGGTCTACTAATAATGCGCTGTTTGCTATGCTCATAGTTGTTGCTCCTTAAGTTTTATAACAATGTTATTTTTTAATCGTTGGTTGGTTTACCGGCTAGCTTACCTATGCGATAGGTATTCTCAGACATCAGCTCCAGTGATGTAGCTTTGTCATCGTTCTTCCACACGTGGTGCGTGTAGTAGGCATCCTCTCCTTCCGAGTCTCTGTGGAACTTCTCTTCGTACCGCTCACTGCTCTCGTCGAGGATGGTGATTATCTTCAAGGCGTCCTCAGCTTCAAGGACAAAAGTTTGGTATCCGAATCGTAGTGTTGCTTTCATGTTATTGTTCCTCGCACTTATACGTTATAGCGAAATCTACTTCGTCCACTTTTAATAGCTGCTCTGCTAGCCACACCCGCCCGTTTAAGTTACAGGTTGCTTCGGTTGGAAAGCTTCGCGTCTCAAGTGTCGTCTGTCCCGCAATTACAATCTTAAGTATCAGTACCCATTTCATGTCGTGCTCCTTATGCTGCCATGTGTATTGTTTTGCCCACAGGGGACATGGCTTGCTCGTTGTCTGTTATCGCCCACAATGTAGGCGCGTCCCAATCATTACCCCAGTCACCTATGTACCCATCGGTCAGCATGATGACGCACTCGGGCTTTACCTTCTTCTCTTTTAAGTAAGTAGACACACAGCGCGGGTCTGTACCTCCACCACCTCGGGGCTTGGTCGAGTTAACCAAAGTCATCAGCGAGGCTGCGTCATACTCCTCGTGCCCTGCTACTGCGTGATCCCAGTAGATAAGATCAACCTTCTCAGGGTGAACATGGTTAGCGATAGCTTGCACCTCGGACAAGAACCTAGTGATCTCCTCAGTGCGTATCGAACCCGAAGTATCTACACCGACCACGATGTGCCCCACGCTCTCACCTACTAGGCTAGGCATGTAAGTATCCAAGTGTAAGAACCTGCGGTTGACTCGCCGCCATGATGACGCGTCCTTGTTAGCACAGATGGCATTGACGAACTCTCGAAGCTGCTCGCGCCAATCGACCTTGGGCTTGAGTAAGTCAGCTATCTCGCGTGGTAAGTTGCTACCGTTCTTGCCATTCATCTTGCCATCTAGCATGCGACCTTGGCGCAGTGCGCGCTCCACTTCCTTAGCTTGGGCTTCTACTTCCTCGGCGGGCTGCTCACTTGCACCTTCCCAATCGTGGTCATCAAAGCCTTCACCGCCACCACCACCGCCTTCTTCCTGTTCCTGCTTTAGAATATCGAAGACCTGCTTGGTGTTCATGCCTCGGTACTTCTCGTCGATCAACCCTAGCACCTCACCGTCACGCATAGGCATCTCGATCACCTCACAGTACGGGTCAGTGTCTTTGAGTATCAGGTTGATAACGTAGTCCATTGCAGCATTGGCGAGCTTAGCGTCTAACGTCCACAGTGCCCGCCATGTAGTAAGCTGGCGTAACGCTTTGTGTAACCCCTCGTGTGCCACAACAAATGCCAGTTGCTTGTCGGGTAACTCTTCGATGAAAGCCCGACCGTACATCTCGTTCCAACCATCGGTACACGCGGTTGGTATGTCGTCTCGCACAGTGGTCGTACCTAGCATGAAGATGCCTTGCCATAGTGCGAACTTGGGGCTACGCATGAGGCTTATCTTAGCCTTCTTAAGTTTGCGGGTTGCGTCCATGTCTCTGTCCTTTTATAACAATGTTATTTTTTAGAGTAAGTCTTGGTTCTCGTCCAACCACTTCTTAAACGCTGCTGAACGGAACGCTATCTGCTGCTTCTGTGGCTTCTTGGCGAAGTTAATAGAGAACACACACTGCCACTCCTCATCGAGTCTGCTCATGTAAGTCATCACCGCCTCGCAGTTCTCCTTGGTCACTCGCTCGAGCGTACCGAATACCACGACAGCATTGGGACCGACACCTACGGGTAGCTTGGCATTGAGCGGGTCTTTCTCTATCGTTGCGAACGCCGGTAACTCGTTCTGGTAGTTGATGTACGCCATTAGCTCGGCGGCTGCCGGTTCACCTATTGCCCCTTCTAAGCAAGCCCTAAGTGAAGTCTCGTCCATGTCGTCCATAGCCCATAGCACGTTAGACGCTGCCGCTGCTGAACGAGGCGAGAAGTAAGCCCGCTGCTGCTTGTTGGGATGGTAGATAAGCCCGTTCTCTTCTTGCCCTGCATCGAGGTATGACGCCATACAGTGTGGCACTTGGTGAACGAACGCCATCATCAGTGGGTGAATGTTGTTCTGTGCTGCCCACGATAGCCACTCTTCCGCCGTTGGCTTAGACACATACAGCGGGATGATGCGGTTGCGAGTGTGCGCTTTGAGGCTGTCGCCCACGCCGTCCGTGTCTAGGTTACCTGTCATAAATATGACACTGCCCTTGGGTATCGGCAGGTCACCAAGTCGCGGGTTAGATGACTCGAGCATGGGGTGCAACATATTCTGTACTGGCGCTGCACCTTTGGAAAACTCATCGAGGCATATTACGACTGGCTTGCCCGTATGTAGTCCGAAGCGCTTGTTCGGGTAGTACTCGGTCACCCGTAGCTCTCGGTTAATAACAGGCATTGCCACGTCACCCAAGTCGAGGTTAGGTACATCAACCATTGAGTGCTCATGGTCGGGTAAGGCTTTTATGATTGGCTTTTGCAGTGATGATTTGCCAATGCCCGGCTCACCTAGTAATGCGTAGCGGTTGTTGGGGGTCGCTAAGATGATAGTTGCCGCTTGCGCTAGCGTGACTGTAGTGTGATTTAATACTTTGTTGGTATTCATAGTACTGATCCTTTTTATAACAATGTTATTTTTTGGTTTGCTTTGATTTCTGTAAGACTTCTTTGATTTCTGTAACACTTTTTCAGGTTACAGGTGTAGTGTACCACATATATAATACACTGTCAAGTAAACTACACCTGTCGCGCACATTTCCAAAAGCCGGCTAATGGAATTACCCCACACTAAAAATACTTCTTGTACGGGTCACGCTTTAGCTCCGTAGTCTCTTCTTCGTAGAACATAGTGTCCTTGTGGTTGAGGCGAATCTGGTGCTCCAACGCCTTGTTTATCCGCTCAAGGGGTATTTCTATGCTCTCGGTAAACAGTTTTAGGTCGCTCTGTCTTAAGCTGAACCATTGGTAGTGCCCTGTCGCGGCTAGTGCTAACCGCAAAGACTCCTCGTACATAGCTTCGGGCGCTATATTCTCTGGAAGACGGTAGTTACTCACGTAACTCCAATGCGTACCCTTAAAGTCCATGCCTACCTCCTCCGAGAACTCGGCTTTGGTATACTCACCACCTCGCACCTTGTGTGTAAGAGTCACGTAGTCCTTGAACTCTTTGTATCTGGCGCGCGCCTCCTTGGCTGCCTTGCGGTCTATCTTGTGCACGATGGTCTTTGTCGGGTTGTCCGGCGCATAAGAACCATCCTTGTCTGTTACCCAACACAGCGTGTGGGCGTCTAGCGCGCAAACTAAGTGCGCATCGAGTATTCCCGAACGTTCTGGTGTTGGGTAACTAAGCCACACCTTGCTGTCGAATATCTGAATGGACAAGCCATGGGGTAACACGCGGTTCATCACCGCAACCGTAGCCTGACGATCGTACCCACCGAAGAAAATACCGATCTGATCTGCACCGGTCTCGGGACACCTGCGGTAGCGTAGTATCTCGGTTTCGTACATCTTTACCGTGACCTCTTCGCTGTACCTAAGTATCTGAATGGATGCCCTGTTGCGGTTGCCTAGTGGCTTGATACCCGCGTTGCGTCCGTTGCCTTTGATCGGCTGTATTTCTCTCTCCGCGAGAGCCGCGTAGGCATAGCTGCTTAAACGAGGTAAGTCGCTGTATCCGTGTGAACTAAACATTTGGCTTGCTCCTTTCGTTTTCTAACAATGTTATTTTTTGGGTTGGTTAAACATTCACGTACGCATTGCGGTCAACGCCGAGAATCACCTCACTGCCCTCACTCTGGTCGTACACAATGTCTTCATAGTCCTCGCCTATCCGTACGAACTCATAGTGAAATAGCGTCCCGCTTTCCGGTTCATACTCGTCCCTGAACATGGTGTCCCACTCGGAGAAGGCTCGCGTGTACACGTCAACCTCCTCGTAACCCTCGTACCACTTGATGCTATCAAACTCTAACATTAGGTAACGAAAGCCCTTGATGCGGTTGTCGTCCTCGCACACCTCGAACTTGTTGGGGAATGTCTCGTCTACGTACAGCTTGAGCATGTTGAAGTCTTCCTTGCGCTTCGGGTACATCACAATGGTTACATCGCTTCTATATCCCATCTGGCTTGCTCCTTTCGTTTTCTAACATTGTTATTTTTTGTTCCTCGGTCTTCTGGTCTTCAATCCAAGCCCTTAGAACACGCGGGTCATACTCTGCTAGCAGGTCAGCTAGCGTCATTTGGTAATCCTCCGGCTCCATCGGCTCGGGCAGACTATCTTGGTATAGCTTAAGGTTGGTCATAGCTCGTCCTCTGCTAGCGTTGGGTTTATCGGGTAGTCGCTTCGCCTCTTATCGAAGTCGTTCCATACCTGCCACTCGGCGTGTCGCACTTGGTGCCTTGCTAGCTGCGCCATTAGGTTGAAGTACCCGAGTTTGTTCTCAGGTATAGCCTCGTGCTCTTTAGACTTCTCGTTGATGAAGTCCACCAATTCCTGTTGCCAATCACTCATAGCTCAGCTCCACTGTGTGTTACTTGCTCGCCGTTCATCTCGGCTAATACTGCGGTGACATCCCACGGCTTTACTTTCTTGCGTGTCGTTGCCTGTGCTGCGGCAACCGCTTTGTCCTTAGCGTCTAGCAGAGTATCCGCGTAAACCTCGAACCGCTTGCTACCCCAAAAACATACGTAACCATTCATAATAATTACCCCTTAGAATAAGAACGTGAGTAAACAAAAGGCATAAATACCCACAACGAAACCGACAGTGCCCAGTATCCGCATTGCCCACACCCAAGCAGGTGCATTGGCTTCTTCGTCCTGCCATCGGTACATCTCGTGCGGGTCATGCAGGTTCAGGTCTTTGGGCGAATAGATGCTATCCGTTCTCCACTTGGTCATGCGGTCTGTGTTTTCTGTTTTCATGCTTCTGTCTCCTCGAAGAAATAATAGTCGGCGGCGTAGTCGTACCAGATTTGCACGCCGTTGATTGCGTCACCCTCTGGTCGAGAGTGGGTTGGCTTGGGCTGCTCGGTCACTTCGCTTTCGCCCAGTATTGCGCCGTCCATACAGATTGCTTCGGCGTCCGCTAGGGTTGGGTCGTTCTGTAAAATGAAATCAAATAGCTGCATGGTGTTGCTCCTTTTTCTAACAATGTTATTTTTTAGGTTCGTTGTTGCTTTTATCAGTTTATGTGAACATTGTACCACACTTGTACTACTTTGTCAAGCCAACGGCTAGTGTCGCGGCTATGTTAGGTTTTTATGTTAGAATGTTAGAAAAATTAAGGAAAATCTAACACACTTTCTAACAATGCAAAGCCACGAACGACGCGGGTTTGAGAGAAAAAGTGAGGGTAATGTTAGATTGTTAATAGAAAATATAATATATAACAACGTTCTCGTTTTGAACTTTGCTCTTAATGCACTTGCGAGAGGGCACTCTCGAACTCAGTTATACCTAAAAAACGATCTAACAATCTAACATTACTAACATTACTTTAATATCAACGACTTACAAAAAGCACTTTCTAACATTAGCCTCCCTTTTTTCTAACAATGTTATTTTTTCTAACAATGTGCCGCTGCCGCCACTACATCTACAAGGTACTATCATGGTTTTCTAACAAAGCAGATCAGACGGTGTGTTTCTAACAGGCACGAAAAAGGGAGGCTTTCGCCTCCCATCCCCAGTTTTCTAACAATGTTATTTTTTGGACTAGAAAGCTGAAAGCTCTTTTGCGATGACTACTAGGGCAGCCATGATTTTCGGATTGTTGAGCGCCTCGCTATTCTCACCGGCTTGGTTGATAAGGAGTCGAAGTTTTTCGAGATCAGTTTTTTCAGACTTCTCTTTTTTCTCGGGCGCTTCGAAGTAGATCGAGGCTTCGCGTGCTCTTTTCCAAACGATCGCGGGGTTTGAGTGATTGCCTTCGAGAGCTTCGACAATCCTTGTTCGACTTGCCCAAACGAATTGACCGAAGTCGGACTTGTGA
>Ga0129327_10001465_pt1 | contig 13954 bp, 9 predicted proteins | sample CPBDNA_6_FD_111799 | JGI IMG/M metagenome (GOLD analysis project Ga0129327, IMG submission 111799) | Freshwater to marine salinity gradient microbial communities from Chesapeake Bay, USA - CPBay_Spr_31_0.8_DNA | ecosystem: Environmental > Aquatic > Marine > Coastal | place: USA: Chesapeake Bay... | reverse complement strand
TGGCGATCTGGAGTTGTGATGTCATAGATCTACTACAGCTATAGCGGTACCGAGAAAATATGCAAGACAGCAAAAATAGGGGGTAAAATAGGTATTTTGTAGAAGTCACAAAATAGGGTTCAAAATACCAGACCAGATAGCCCACCGCTGGATAGTTGCAACTCGAATGCGGGTGGGGAAACAACTAGAAACCAAAAACAACAAGTAAACAACACGCTAAAGACAAGGAAGGGCACATCACTTTGAGCGTTGGATGTCATGACAGCTGACACACGCCATTGTGCTCAATCGGTTTGAAATGGGTCAGTGCACACAGCAACAACCCAACTCGAACGACAACATTCTCGCAACAACGATTGTGCTGTGGATCGGGCCCCTTGTCCTTTGGCGATTGAGGAGTCATGCTTTTGGTGTTGCGCACACCATTGCGCAAAACAGACCAAACCCTATACTCGCTGAGTCAGAACTAGCAGCAGAGGCTTTGCGCAAACACTGGTTTGTTATGTGACATGCCGTCATCTCTTGGGGCAGTGGGCATGTGCTCGCATAAGCAGGCCACGGCTAGGTCAATACTCACACAACCACACGGATCTGTAGATTTGCGTTGTTGTTCCAAATCTGTTAACAAATGCCCAACATAATATGCACCGGTGAATTGTGAAACAGTGTCTGTGGAATCTTGCATACCACCAAACGGTCAATGCATCTGCGGTTCTTGTTGCACCGGTTATTGCCACTGGTTTTCGTGCTGGCTATCAAATCAAAGTTGTCGCCCATGTCCCGTGGTTTCGACTTCGATTCGGTGGCACCCACCTCCACACATGGACACCACCACAGTTCGGATCGAAACTAAAGGATACATGCATGTGCAGTTTTTGGGCCACACCTGTTTCGAGGGGGATTCGTGAACATGAAGAACACATGTATGGTGCTTGTCGTTGTTGCCTCGTGTCTGCGGCTCTTTGTGACAAGCGAACATATTCGTAGTTGCTTTGGTTGTTGCAGCCAACACTCCTGGTCCATGGTAAGTTTCGCCAAGTGAGGAAGCATAGCTTGTAAGCAGGAGGGGGCAAACGCCAACAGCGACAATGCGTTGGACTGTAGCGGTGGTCCCACACGCATGGGGTCCACACATATAGTGTGTGTGTGTGTGTTTGATCGCAGGCTTCTGGCTTTAAAATTTCACATCGCATAAAAGGTTCGGTTCGCAACCATCTCTCCCACGAGCCAGGCGTCGACTGTGATGGGCAAGTCGTCCTCATGCGCCAAACCTGTTCGGTGTGTTGTTCGGGATTTGGAAGTGTGGTGCCTCCAGATGTTTCGGCGACTGCGTGTACAATCGTTGCGCGTTTGCTCTTGCAAAGTGTCGAATGTCGAATGCACGCCATCGGTTCGATGTTCAACGTATTCCGGGCCCACTGTTCAAGCCTTACTAATTGACAACCTCTGGCGGCCGCAGGCGCATGTCGGTGGTCTGTGTGGTGGTGTCGCTGAGCAAGCAGCAAGCATGTGCTTTCGTATTGGCTCAAAAGGTTTCCAGCAAGGGAGGGGTGTTTTTGGATCAGCGGCGGGAACACAAACTAAGTTCCTGTTTGCTCGGACCCCCGATGGATGGCGGAGCCGATCTTTCCGACGATGGCAGCTTGCCTGATGAGCTGCCTCTCAGCGAGCCTGGCCAATTGTCTGGCAATGACCTTCTTGGCGAACTTGGTGAGGCCCATGCAGACCCAACGCCAACACACCCAGATGGCCAGCAGGAGCAACCACAAGACACGTCAGAGGCAACTCCGTCGAAGTCTGGTGGATGTGGCGCGTGGGGCACAGGCACAGACCACCTCAGTGCCATCAGGCTGGTGACTCCCAAGGCTCCCAGTGGCGGCAAACGAGGCCGAGGGCGTGGTCGTGGCAGGCCTTCCAAACGGATCACGTTGGTACCGAAGCCGGAACACTCTGAGGCGCTGGTCAGCGCAACCAGCAGCAGTGCGGTTGCCAACGCCAACGCCAGTGTTGTTTCGTCAGGGGGCGCTGCGCGAAGCGACACCACAGCCATTGTCTGGCTTGGCAAGGACATCTCGGTGGCAGAGGCGATCGAGTTGGCCAAATCTTGCCCTAGGAGTGCGCCAAGTGTGACCATCCTCGGGGGATTTACCCAGCGCTCTTCGTCCGGCCCTGCCCTCTCAGGGGCAGTGGTGGCTGGGCAGCTGACCAATGTGGTCGACAGGGACGTAGATCGCTTAGCCTCTGTGCTCTTGCGCCACGGCGGCGGTCAGGGTTCTATCTTGTCCTTGACAGCTCTCTCAGCGGTCGCACAGGTGGAGCGAAGGAAGTGCGCGGTGCAAGCGACGCGGTTTGCTGCATTTCTCACAGGCCTGTGTCGCGAGAGGCTGGCGCTGCTCGAGCAAACAGTCGAGGCCATGGTGCCCAGGGAGGGCATGGTGCTGTATGTCGAAGCAGTCCAGTATGACGAGACACCCATGCCGACCGTGGTCACTGGCGACACATCGCAGCAAGCAGCAAGCAAGGCGGCGGCTTTCAAACCAGCACAGCAGCGACTTGCTTTGGCTTTGGCAGACTCAGGAGGAAGCCAAGGCGGCCAAGGAGCAATTTGTCGCATGGGCTCAACCAAGGCGCTGACGGTTCGCGCTTCGCAATCCAAGCACAAGGTAATGCAGACTCGCCAGGATGTCGGCATGCTGCTTCGCTCTGGGCCCACGCTCTTTGCTGTCACCTTCAGGTTGCCCAGTGCTTTGGCTGTCGTGGAGTCGACGACAGCAGCTGTGATCCAGCGCCAGCAGCAAGCCATCTCGCCCATTGGCCGAGTGTCCAGGTGCTTCCAGTTGAGCACTCGTGCAGCCACCACAGATGCATATGCTGCCAACATTCTGGCAGAGAAGGGCATCTGTCGGGAGCGCGACCCCGACCAGCCTGGCCTGCACCTGTTGTGCAACGTGCATGCAACAGCGGGCGTGTACAACAAGACCTTCGCCCTGGTTGACGGGCACATCACTGGCGTGATTCGAACAGCACTGGCCTGCAGGTCAGGCTCGGCCATGTCCAGGCTAAGGCACTGCCTGCGAGAAGAGATAGCCAGTCGCTTCGACGTGATTGTCGGCAGGCCAGCGGCTGATTCCATCAAGTACAAGAAGGCAATCTTGCGCTTGTTCGTCCGCCATGGCGCAGGGGTCGCCACCAGGGCTACCTTGCTTGCTTTGTGCCCCACTGGCGACTGGCGCTCGAGACGAGTGCAGTACTATGTGCATGCTGGTGGGCCAGCGTTTCCCGACGCCACTTCTGTGTTGGAGCATGTCACGAACGGCGTTGTCGTCGCGCTGACATCGGCGCAGCCCCACATGTACAATCGGTCTAAGTGGACTGGAAGCGACCTGGCGGTGGACGACCTCGGGGTCTTCGAGGCAGTGCACCGACTGCTCAGCACAACTTTCTGTCGCTTCAGTGCTTCGTTTGTCAAGGGGTCCCTGCGCTCGCAGATGCTCGTCTTGGGCGCCACTTTGCGCGAGTATGGGAAGGCTGAGTCCCAGGCCATGGAAGGAGGAGACGACGACGATGAGGCTGAGGGCGATGCCGATGCCGACCCGGCTGGCGGAATAAATCTCCCTGTGGCCGAAAGCTGCGCCGTCGAGCCTGGGGCAAACCCAGACCAGCGCAGTGGGCCTGCGTCAGTGGACACGTCGTGGGCCAAGCAGAACGCCAAGGATCGCAGGATGGCCTTGGACTTTCTGAGGAAGGGCACCTTAGGCCATTTGGTGCTCATGCGGGTCATCATGGAGCCAATGCGCCAGTTCTTGAATGCTCAGTTCGAATTGGCCTCTGAGGATTGGGCTGTGCGGCAGCGCTGCATGGCAGCAAAAGCGTGCAACGAAGGTCGCCCTGTCGAGCCCAAGTACAGGATCGTGGAGATGCTCCAGGGGCCGATATCTGCCCGCTTCAGCACACAGCTCCACTTGCTGTGGTCCGCGCCAGAGCTTTGGGAGCCGATGCCACCGACGATGCACACAGTGGAGCATCGCGCTTTGGGCTTCAGACTCGCTTCGAGGATGGGTTGCGCTTTCCACCGGTTGCTTTCGAGCAGACATGCTGAGATGCCCTACCAGATGTTCACCCTTCTGGCAGCTAACCCAGCGCTGGCAGCCCCGAAGCTTGCAGCTTGGCCCAAGTGCAGGCTGGATGCGTGGCCCTCAAAGTTTCTCGACAAGTTCCCGACTCTGCAGGAGCGCGATGTCCTGCCAGCCTTGGGCCTCATCGCCACGCTGCTGCCAGTGGACATTTCCCACGTGGAGTCGCTGCATGCTTCCCTTCGACGCATGCTCACTGCCAGGTCGGTCCAGACACATCGCCTGGGCTTGTCCGAGCTCTCAGCCATGTGGGTGTGCCAGCAGTTCCGCACTTGGCACAAGAAGCGGCACAGCGGCGTCGTCCCCAGGAAACCAGGGGGCGCGAAGAAGCAGAGCGGCCCAGGAAAGCAGGTGATCAAGCGCTTCAGGGCAAAGACCAGCGAGCACACCCCTGACCAGAGACCGGGGGCTGGTGGCGCCTGGCGCGCGTGGGTGCGGAAGTTGGGGTCGAAGAGCGCAGTGTCTGGGAAGCTTGTCCAATCCCTGGCCACCAAGTACCGCGAGGCCAAGGCTGCTGGGACCACAGAGTTTCTGGATGCCAAGAGGGCAGGTGTACTTGCCACAGAGGCTCACAGACGAAACCCTGGCATTGGCCGCGGCAAGGCCTTTGGCGGATCCACAGTGGCTTCCATGCGCCCGCGAAAGGCATTGATGGCCCATTGGCTCAGCTTGGTGAAGCAGAACCAGCAGCAGCGTGACCCAGCGGCGGCGTTGGTGTGGGTTCAGAAAAGCTTGGAGAGCGGCGCCACAGTAGCGCAAAGCCTTTCCATGGGCCGCGTGGCCAACCGAGAGCTTGCCACCCAGATTCGTCAAGAGAAGGAGATGCTGCTGGGCGAGCTCGAGAAGTTTCAACAACACGCAGGCATGGAAGCCATGAATCAATTGAAGGCCACGCAGCCTGGCCTGGGGAAATTCCCCATGCAAGCAGAGCCGTGCGCTGGCGGCGGTGTCCATGTGCAGGTCTGCATGCCTGACAGTTCTGAGGTGCGTAGAGCAGTGTCATGGGCCAACGAAAACTATAAAGCGTCCCCACTGGGAATAGAACTCGACAAACACTGGGCTTCTGATGCAGAGATGCTCATGGCGGAGGCTTGCCCCGAGGTGCCCGAACCCCCGCCTGAGCAACAACAAGGACCTTGTTTGGGTTTTGGGATCTGCCTTTGCTGCGAGGGGGGCCAGAAGTTGAGGAAGCGAGCAGACAAGTTCGTTGGCTTTCTGAAGCTGGTGTGCCCAGCAGGCAGCAAGGAACGAGAGGACTTGGTTGAGGGGAAATTGGTCTTCAGACTGATGGGCTCCATGCTGGACTACGAGGCGATGCTGGCCGAAGACAAGGATGGAGGCTTCAAAGAGCTCTGGCTTCACGTCGGCCTTCATTATCTGTCGCCCTTTGACCCCACCTTCATGTTGGTGGAGCCGACGCCAGACCCTGGCGAGGTTCCAGCAGACCGGCGCAGGGTGTACGTCCGAAGCAGAGAAATCTTCCAGAGTCTCTATGTGGGTCTGGCGCCCCTGCAGCAATGCGACCTGATTGAAGCCAAGTGCTACAAGGTGGAGTCTGCTGGGAGGCCGATTGCCACTTATATGCTTCATCCACTGCCTATCGTGGCGATGGATGGTTTTGAGGAGTGGTTTCGGTTTTGGCCAAGGGTCAGGAGGAGGCGACCAGTTGGCGCAATGCCAGCCAACGACAATGGCAGCGACGCAGAGAACAGCGCAGAAGAAGGCGACCCCCACAATGACCACCAACCCGAAGAAGATGTATTACCAGCTGCCGAGAGTGGCCCCGAGGTTTCCGGCGAGACTTTGGAACTCTTGGCTCCGTTGATGGATGCATACGATGCGGCATCAGCCTGTCCCGTCGAAGGAGCGAATTCTGCGGCCAGCGGTATTGGCGGAGCGGAAATCCAACAGGAATCCGAGGCGGATCCGCAGAACCCGCCACCGGATCCGCCAGGTATCCGAGCGGCTCCGGAGAGGAAACATGCGCGAGGGCGCAGAGCCCGCGCGGGCGAGGTTGCCATCGTCGTGCAGGGGGGCATCATCTCGTACTACGCGAGCAATGGCAACTTCGAAGCCAGGTGCCTCGTGCACGATGATGAGCGGTGTACCATGACTCGCCGAGGAATGAATGCAGCCAAACGATACCGCGGCAAGGTCGGAGGCAAGCCTCTGGGGATGTTGACAGCGTGGTTGGCGTGTGGGGCTATGTGCGAGAACAAGGAGCAGCATCACAATAAGGGCACAGCCAATCGCCTCTCGGGCCCAGAGGAGCTGGAGTTCCGCAAGATGTGCAGGCGCAGCCTCGCTGATATTGATGGAGGGCTTGCGCTCCTCGAGCACGAGAGAGCCAACGATGAAGGTGAGGAGTCAGAACCGGAGAAAATCGCATAGGGTCGCGACGGCGGAGAGCACAAAAGGCGCCTATTCCGAGGCATTTTGTTGCTACGTATGAACAAATGGCGCTGGACAGCGCTTGCAGCGAGGGGGGGCCGCTGCGCTACGACGGTGGCTCGAGCGTTTGGACCCCCGGTGCCGAAAACAGCCAGGTAGACAAAACCAGTGCAAAAGGATTTGCAGAAAAAGGGGGCGACCCCTAATCCCACACAGGTCGCCTGTGAGGGAATAGGGGTCGTACCCTATTCCTCCACACCCCCGATTTAGGGGAAAATCCAAATTTGGTACTTTTTGCTCGAAATCGGTATTTTTAGTGTATTTTTTGTCCGAAATCGGTACTTTTTTTTTTTTAGTTTTCCGCCCTTTCCAAAAAAAACTATTTGCCCACACCCTGTCCGCAGGTAAATAGCAATCGGGGCCTATTTCCCCACACCCTGTCCCCAGGTAGATACCAATCTGGGGCTGCCCTGGGCCTCTGGCCTGGCCCCCTGCCTGGGCCCCTGCCTATGCCTGGGCCCCTGTCTGGGCCCAGGCCTGGGCCTGCTTGGGCCTGCCTGGTGCCTGGGCCCTTGTGGCCTGTGGCAGGGCAGAGAAGGGGCCCAGACAGGGCAGGGGCCAAGGCGTAGGCAGGAGCCCAGGCAGGGGGGGCAGGCCAGGGGCCCAGGCCCAGGCAGGGGCCCAAGCCCAGGCCCAGGGGCCCAGCAGGGGCCCAGGCAGGCAGGGCAGGTGCCCAAGCCCAGGGGCCCAGGCAGGGCCCAGGCAGTGGCAGGCCCAGTCAGGCAGGGCATGGGGCCTAAATTCAGGCAGGGCAAGGGCCCAGGCATAGGCAGGAGCCCAGGCAGGGAGACCAGGCCAGGGGCCCCAGGCCCAGGCAGGGGCCCACGCCCAGGCCAAGGGGCCTAGCTGCCTAGCAGGGGCCCAAGCAGGCAGGGCATGTGCCCAAGCCCAGGGGCCCAGGCAGGGCCCAGACAGGGGCAGCGGCCCAGCCACATGCACGTTCCCACGTAGTACTTCTTCTTCCTGTTGTGGACCGATGTGAGGTAAGGCACGCTGCTGGATGACCCCCAACAAGGATCCCAAAACTACAGCAACGATTACCCAAAGCGACCCCCCCCCCAAAGTGACCCCAAGTGACCCCAAACCTATCCCCAAGAGCTACCCCAAACTATTCAATATAATTCCAACGCGATCCCCAAACCACACCAAACATGCTCAAATAATGACCACAACATGACACCAGAATGACCCCAAAGTGACCCTAAAACGACACCAACGTGTCACCCAACATGACACAACCGTGATTTACAACCGTATGGTTTCATTAGGGTGGCCTTGCAACAACACGGAGCAATTTACGGATCCGATTTCAGCATAACCTACAAATGTCGCAACGATTACCACCAATAACCTTCAGGGTGACCCCAACACGTGACCCCAAAACGACTTCAAAGTTGCCCCTATAACGATTCCATAATCCACACGCGAGCCCAACATGACACCCAACATGATCCCAAACCTATCAAACCATGATTTTAATAGTTATTCCACTGTGACTCCAACGCAACCCCAAATTTACCACCCAAACTAGTCAACAATGACCCTCAACGCCGTAGCCATTTTGGCTTGGACATGCGCCCACCAGGTGGGGCGCCAATCGCCCTGCCAGGTGGGGCGCCACCTGGTGGGTCGCGATGCCGCCGAAGCGGCCGTCCACGCAGGCTCACGCGAGCAGCGCTGCGTCGGTGAGGAGCTCGGCGGCCATGGTGACGCCGAGCATCGCCACGCACGGCAAGGCGTCCGGCAAGGGCAAGAAGGGCAAGGGCAAGGGCACTGGTACGCGGGTGGCCAAGAAGAAGGCTGGCGCCATCATTGCCGTGCCGCGCGGCAAGGTTGGCGATGTCAGAGTGTGCGAGATCTGCCAGCACAGCTCGAAGGAGACCCTATTTGCGTAACTAGGTGACGCGTACGCAAGAGATGAATAGTGCACACTTCACTTCACTTCGTTATACCTACTAGACCTAGACAGATTAAGTGAAGTCTTCAAGTGATCCTCGGCAATCCACGTTTACTAGGTATGTGTTCGCTTCACTTAGTGCGTGCGTAACTGCACGTCATCTGTTTAGTATCACTATACACGTGTAGTACATAACGAAGTGAATTGAAGTGTGCACTATTCATCTCTTGCGTACGCGTCACCTAGTTACGCAAATAAGTAGGCGACTTGCAACTATGCACATACGTAGGTGTATTTTGAACAAGACCCACGCCTACTTAACATGTGCGTATCTCGGTGTGCACCTACTTAGACCTACTTGTGTGTATGAACATAACATATCTCTACACACTTGGTATCCTTCAGGAGTGGAAGTGGGCTGCCGAGGACAACGTCACGGATGACGATGGCAAGGACCACGCTGTCGCAATCGGTGGGTTCTGCGACTTGTGTTTCCAGGTCGGCAGGGACGTGTTGGGGTACAGCGACATGGAGAAGTTCAACAAGGGCTGCGCGGAGAGGAAAGACCTCAAGGAGAAGGCCATGCAGGCTAGGCGCTCCTTGGATGCGCAGCAGTCTGCTGAAAACGCACCAGAAGAGCCCTCGGCAGCCCCTGCCGTCTCTGTGGTGCGGAAGGGCGTGGAGCTCGAAGTGGAGGTCCAGCAGAGGGTGCGCGCCTACTCGGACCTGGCCCTTCGCAAGCTGGTCGATGTGAGTCGCCTCACGAAGGCGAACCTGAAGGATGTGCCTGAAATCACATGTCCATCGCTGACCCAGCCTGGAACCTGCATCAACCTGTTCGCCTTCAAGCGCATGGACACCTATCCCCACGACGACGAGGGCCAGGATGTCACCATCAAGGCCAGGGTGCGCTACGACATCGACAGCAAGGAGCTCGCCGAGGGTCACGCGCTCTACGACGGCCATGCGCAGGAGCTCTACGAGCGCAAGGCTGCACAGTTCTTGGACACCGATGGCTTCGCTTCGATGTTCCTGAAGGGCGCTGGGCTGATCCAACTGGCCGATTTCCTGTGCAACTACCAAAAAGCACCTCTCAAGAGGAAAGCCGAGGCCCTGACCTTGGTAGCTGCCACTGAGGGCAAGAAGTTGCAGGGGCGTGCGGCATCGGCCTACGCCTGGCAGGACGAGGTCGAGAAGGCTGAGGGCGACATCATGCAGGACACCTCGATGCTGAACGACGAGGAGAATGAAGAGTCCCCGAACAAGAAGAGGCGACAGAAGGGTGTGGCGGCTAGCAGCGCGGCTGCTGGCAGCGTGGCTGGTGGCAGTGTTGCCTGCGAGTCTGAGGAGGAGGGCGGCGACATCAGCGATGACGAGTTGGAAGCTAACGGTGATCACAATCAAATTGAGATGAACTTTACATGATGTGCGATGTCCCAGCCCTCCTGCTACCCTTGCAATCGTTAGAATTAGTCTGCTGCTCGCGTGTGTGTGTGTGTGTGCGTGTGTGTGTGTGTGGTTTGTCTTTTCGTGGGGGTGTTATAGGAGGTTGTTTGTAACATCACATTAACATAAAGCTCATTGCATGTCTTCGCCAGGTGACTGGCTTGCCGTCTGGCAGGGACGCCTGCCACTGAGGGCACTGTGGGTTGGGCAGCCCAAGGGGCGCTCGGTGAAGGCACTACGTGACCGCGTGGACACGCTGTGTGCCAACAAGGACACGAGGTCGCAAGGAATTCTCCTTGGCGAGTTCGCCAAGAGGGTTGGCATCGCAGCCAAATGGCGTGGTGGGGCCATCGTCATGAGCCTGTCCGATGCTGAGCTCGAGTCGGACTTGAACGCTCTGGGTGACGTAGTTTACACTGCGGACATCGGACAGGCCTTGGTAGCTCGGGCCACTCAGCGAGCGATCGCGGAGAAGCAGTATGATCAGTTGGTGGACCTGTCGGTGCCTTTTCACTCTGGGGAGCAGGTCAAGTTCGATCCGGCCTCGCCTCGCTTGCACGCGCTGCCGAGGACGGTCCATTGGAAGCTCGCATGCTACAGGAACTCGTTCATCCACGAGCTGGTCTGCTCCATGGTGTTCGAGGGCGAGGAGAAGCACACGGACCTCACTGCGCTCTGTCGCGCTGCTGTGTCCAAGCTCGACACGGAGGACCCCTTCAACTTGGACCAGCACAGCGCAGTCATCCTGCAAGAGAGCTTAGAGGCCTTCACCGCGCTCCACACCATCTGCGTGATGCCGTTCAGCGTGGAGCATCTGGATGTTGTCAGGAGCATCGACATCTCGAACCGTCATGTCGGAGCTTCCTCGTCCTCGGGCCCCTTGGATATAGTCGCTGCTGCAGTCAGCAAGAGCGAGTGGCACAAGAGTCGGTTGCACACCTACCTTGAGGCAGCCCCCACCATCTTGATGAAGTCGGATGCCATGAAGAGGCACACAGCCTTGGCACAGGAGATCTCGGAGACGACCGAGTTCAAGCCCGACGATGTGGCCTTGGTGAAGAAGCTGCAGGACATGCACGAGGACCTCACCATCGTTCAGGGCAAGGTCAAGATGTCCGCGTTGGACACCATCAGCGCCTCGATCATGCGGTGTACCACCACCTACGTGGAGAACACCATGAAGGCAGCGACAGCAGAGCCTGGGCCCTGGATGCCTTGGATGTCCAGTGTTGGGGCCCTCCTTCAGGCTGCCTCCATCGCGTACCCCTTCAATGTGAGCGTCCCCTCATGGCAGTCTTCATTGGCGGAGCTCAGGCAGTCCAAGTTCCACGAGGGCCTTCTCATAAACTTCCGGGGTGCAGCCACGGCTGTCTTGGAGTCTGAGGACCTCTTCGATGCGGTGGCATTGGCGAAGCTCTCGGCCGAGGGCAAGCAGAGCGCAAGCGTCGTCTTGCTTGCCGAGGATGAGTCCCTCCTGAAGGAGATCATGACTCGCGTGGCCCAGCAGGTCTGTGACGCGAAGGAGGGCCTGGACAAATGCGGCTGCGACAAGGCTCTGGAGTGCATGAACCTGCTCTCAGGCTACTTCATGAGGGGAGCATGGCCCAAAGCGTGGAAGATGCTCGACCAGGCCAAGAACTTGCAGGCCCTTGCGAGTTCGGTGCAAGCTCACGGTCGGTGGCAGTCGCAAGAGCTTGGGACCATGCGCAAGCTCATCGCAAACCTGCGCGCGAGCCACGAGGGCGCCTTCGACAAGACCACCATCGGGATGAAGCTCGCGAACCTCATCCTCAAGAAAGTGCTCGCGGTTCACGACTCGGTGAAGAAGTTTGATGTCGAGATCCTGGCCGAGGCAGTGAAGGCCTCTGAGGACGAGGTGATTGCCAGCTCGGAGGCCTTGCAGGAGGTGGCAGGTGGCAGCAGCACCTCAGGGGTGTCCTGGAAGCAGGAGGGCGGCCTGGACGCATCGGACGACCTGGAGAAGCTCGCGAAGGTCGCTGAGGACAATGGGCTGCTCACGGTCGAGGTCGGTGAGATCAAGAAGCGGGCTGCGGTCTTGCAGACCGCCATGGACAAGGATGGCGAGGCTCGCAGCATGGCTGGCCTGGTGGACAGGAGCGCAGGTCACGCCGAGGCCATGTCTGGCCTGCAGCTCGCAGCCCTGACCATCTGCGAGCGCACCCTCCTTGACAGCTACAAGGCCGAGGGCGACGAAAAACGCCCTGCCATACAGAAAGCTGTCAAGGACTTGCGAAGCCATGGCCTCAAAGAGAAGGTGGCGCTGCATGGATGCCTGTATCGATGGGCGTTCAAGCAGCTCACCAGCAAATAGGTACACATTTGTGTGTGTTGCTGTGCTCCATGTTGGCCTTATCGACATTTAGATCTATTGCACTGTCTGGAGGGTTACCTAAATGCTTAGTTAAGTACAAACCAAACCGTACTGTAGTAGTAGAGCAGTCGTAGCACAGTAGACGTATAGTAGCACAGGAGTGTTAGTACAGCCGTAAGATAGTAGTACAGCAGTAGTACAGAGTCGGCGTACACTAATACAGTCAGTAACGTGGCACGATGCTATCTGATATCTGATAGAGGCGCATGGCTTCCATTTCATGCATCGGCATGGCGAGGCAAGCAGGCCGCCTGCCTTGCACCGGCTGTGGACAGCGCGTGCACGACCGCCGTAGTTCGAGTAACAGTGCGCTGCTCCCTTGGGCCTTGCCCATCACTGCTTTGTCATAATAATGCAAGTACCTATATCATACAAATGTGCATGTCCTGGGGATGGGGGGGGACTTGCAAGCCCAGGAGCCTGCCACCAAAACGCATTTGGGAATCTTCACGAAATATAGATATAGACAACTCATGGAAACGGAGCCAGTGCATTCCAAAAACCCAAACTAAAACAATAGGTTGTTACTATAAAATGTCTTGTTCTGGTGTAAATGAAGAAAAGTCCAAAGGGACCGAAACGATTCACCGGTCCCTTTTGTTTTGCTTGACTTACCTCATAGGACAGTTCGGTAATACTTTTAGTGGCCTGTTAGTGGTAATACTTTTAGTAGTAATAGTAGTATAAAGTCAAATCTCATTGTATGGGTTTGTTTGTGGGGTATAATTTCCAATCTTAGCGCTTAGCGGCGGCTGTAGGCGGGATGCCCACAACGTTGCTACCCACACCTGGGCCTCTGTCTACACGTGAACACACCTGGACGTAGGTGGGATGCATGACCGCTTGAGCGCCAAACAAGTCCGCCCATCAGAATCATTGTCATCATCATCATCATCATCATCATCATCATCATCATCATCACCATCCAGAGGTAGTCCCGAGTTTAGTAAAACTCCAAGATACCACCCCCACAAGATTCCAACTAGGGCCCTTTTTGATTGCAAGACTCCATCGACCATTGAACATTTCAGAAAAGACGGGTCACACCCAAACCTAGTCCCAACCGAGCCTGGGAAATGTTTTGTGCTTGTCGTTATGCGGACCGGTTTCTCAGACCTTCACCGCTGGATGGGTAATCGCTCCCTCTCTCTTTCTCGCTTGGGCAAATGGCCAGGCATGCTCTCGTGGCCACCTAAATCCGGCCAAGTGACCTATTTGTTGGGGTAACCTGGTTTTGCCCCGTCCGCTAGTGACCTATGTGTACTGGTAACCTGGTTTCGCCCCGTCCGCTGGTGACCTATTGCTGCTCATATGTTTTGGTGTATTTATGGGAAATGTTGGTTTTGGTATTTTACCCCCTATTTTTGCTGTCTTGCCTATTTTCGGAGTGCGCTCGTACCTGTAGTAGGATGTATGACATCGCAACACTAAGGTCACCACTAAGGCTAAGGTCACATCAGGCCTGCGCGGTGAACGGCGACCTGTGCAAGCGCAGGCTGGTACAGCTCTCCTGCGCGGGCTCACCGCTGCGCCCGCCGCCTCTGGCCCGGTCGACGTCTCCTCCCTCACCCGGATCGCGAAGGACGACTGCGGCCTGAAGGCCCAACCGGCCCAACCAAAGTTCAAGGGCACGCT
>Ga0129327_10001462_pt1 | contig 13965 bp, 11 predicted proteins | sample CPBDNA_6_FD_111799 | JGI IMG/M metagenome (GOLD analysis project Ga0129327, IMG submission 111799) | Freshwater to marine salinity gradient microbial communities from Chesapeake Bay, USA - CPBay_Spr_31_0.8_DNA | ecosystem: Environmental > Aquatic > Marine > Coastal | place: USA: Chesapeake Bay... | reverse complement strand
TGGGGTTTCGGGCATTAATCCAGAGGATGATACCACCGGCATAACTTTTGAGTATGATGAAACCAACGATAAAATGATCGTGGATGGTGGCGAGCTTTCTCCCAATTCCTTGAATGCAGTACCGGTGCTTGGTTCACCGACAGATTCATCCAATTTCCTGCATGTATTACGCTTGCTTAATCGTGCTAGTGTAACGCGAGACGCGGACCTTGAGGTCGGCAGCGGCATTTCTGTATGGTCGGGCGGTGATGGAACGCAATCATGGCTTAGGCTGGACGATCCAGATGAAAGCCTGTTATCATCGGATAGTAGGCTTTATGTAGCGAAGGGAGCTGTAGGCAGTGAGGTTTTGTTTAAAAGAATTCCGAACGAAGCTTTGCATAATGCCGCGACTGATTACACTGCAGGCACCAATGTTTACAAGAACGGATTTGTTTATCAGGTAAAGTCTGGTGTGAATTTCCCAACTACCGCATTTGATGACAATAATCCTAAGGTTACTGCTGGGGATATGACCAAGGAGGCAACCGGTCCCCACTGGAAGTTGCTCTCAACTCTAAGTTCGCACTCGGATTACAGTACCACGGGCACGAATTTTGGAGCAGATGCTGATAATGCAAATACAACAATAAACCACGATCCAGGAGATACATCAAAGACCTACAAGACAGGTGATATCGTCAAGGGTAGTGATGGGAATTTCTTCAGGGCAGTTAAGGAACGATTAGATACAGCAACTGTAAATTGGGACGATTTGTCTACTGATTTTGCGGGGGCAAATGGAATAGCAACTACAGCTACAGCCAATGGATCCGAGTGGACAAATAACATTCCAAAAAAGATTCGTATTAATGGTAGAATGTATCAACACAATGGAGCAGGTTACTCTGCGGTTGAACATTCAGGAAACGGTGTTGGCAATACTTTGTATGGTGCCGCGTTTGATACTACAGGTAAAAAATATGTGGTAGGAAAACAGGGAGATGCAAATGTTCAGGATCATTATTATAAACCAAATCAAACAAAATGGGATACTGTTCAGGCACACGCTGGAACTTCTAATCGAAGCAATTGGGCTGAAAATGATTATGTTCAAATAGGTTCAAAGTTTTATCAGGCAACCTCCCAATGGGACCCAACAAATGCAGCAAGTCCAGCTGCAAATGAATTATTCTCCCTTGATACCACATCAGCAGCAAGCTATGGGAAATTATGGGTTCCTAATTCATATATTCAGGATACAAGCGGAGCGGGGACAAACTTTTTTAAAGCAAGTGCAGCTTGGAGTGGTGTGGGTGACCATACGGGTGTGTCGACTGTTCAAAGTTGGGCAAAGGATAAGGTTGTGCATAACTCTGCCGGTGGTGCAGATAAGAAATTCTACCAAGCAAATGCAAATTTTAGTGCGATTCAGGCACACAATGCAGGTACACTCTTTCAGACATTTAACAGCGGTACTATTGGAGCATCCAATGCGAATGTACAGGCTATGCTTGTTGAGGATGGCACAAGCAATAACTTTTATAAAGCGGGAGCAAACTGGGGAGAAACGGTTGCTCATACTGCAGGGAATGCAGTAACGGCATTTGATACAACTGGTTCTGCCGCGAATAACAAATTTGCGAAAATAGGGTCGGTTCTATACGAGGCAAAGCAGGATTTTTCGAGTATAACTGCTGCAAGTTATGATAAATCCGTTAATCATACCACAGGAACAGTTGTTTACGATGGGACTGATTACTTTCAGGCTAGTGCGAATGTAGCCGATCATGTATCTGCTTCTGGCTCAGCTGTATTTGCAGATGCAAGTGGTGCCACAACAAGCACTCGTTTTCTTCACCAAAATGCAGCAAGTAGCAAGGTCTGGAAACCCACGAGCACATTAACGAGTCTCGCTGCACACAGCAGCAATCCAACGGGCAAGTACAGTCAGAATAATGTAGTTAAAGGAGCCTCGAATTACTTTAAAGCATCAGCAAACTGGGGTAATGTTACTGACCATAATTCAGGCGGAGATGTCTCATCGTTTGGAAACGGCAAGGTAGTCCACAACGATGGAAACAACACATTTTACCAATCTCAAGGAGATTTATCTGGAATTACAAACTGGAGTGACTCAGCTTACACCAATGGTAGTTCTTTTAGCGACACAATTAGGGATGGCTCGGGTTCGGGCTATTACACCCCTAAATTTGATATTGCCAACAGCTTCACTAATACGAGTGCTTTTAGTGCAACAGATGTCGTAAAGGAAGGGGCTAATTATTTCCAGTTCCAAGTAGCATATACTGGCAATTATGCGGCAGGGGTTGCCTCTAATGCGATTGCATTGGGGACAGACGGGAACTATTACCAAAATACCTCTGGCGGGGCGAATTCAAATGATCCAGCTTCCGGTGGTGCTGGATGGAGTGCAGGATTCGCGACCTTAGATGCCATGCAAACCGGACTGGGAGGGACAGGGGTATTAAAAAAATACACCACCACTAATCCAGCAGATGCAACCGCAAGAGCTGATTTATGGGAAGATGTTACCGCAGTAGTTAATCTTTCAAATACTGGGCATGCTCAGCTGAGTACCTACTGGCAGGATGCGACCGCAACAGTTGCTACTGGCACTGGATATTGGACTGTGGATACTGACCCATTAACTCTTAGTAATGCAAACAGCTACTGGACTGAAGATACGCAGGCAACCACTCCAGCAACTGGCGGTTCAGGGGTTTGGACAAATGTAACCAATTTAGCAAAGCTTGCTGATACCACGGGTACTGCTGGTGCTGGAAATGGATTATGGGCAGTGGTGGATGCTTCCACCCTGGCAGCAAATGTAAACTGGTGGGGCGATGTAACCACTGACATTAGCAATCCAACAGCGACTAACGATTTCTGGACTGATAAAACCACAGATATTTTTGATTTTGCTGATATTGGAAATGGTAACGATGTAGACACTTACTGGGGGAGTTCAAATGTTAATGCCGAACTTACTGATGACTCCAACGGCGGGTTTTCAAGCTGGTGGACGGATAAAACTACAAAACTCACTGACCTGAATTTAGTCGCTTCAGATGCTGAAACCCAACAATTTTGGTCCAGTAAAACTGCTGAGTTAACTAATTCAGGGGATGCTGGCTTTGCAAGTCACTGGACTGAATACGGGCATGCGGACACAGCTTCTTCATTTGACTCGAATTACTGGCAGCAAATTAAGCCTGGCATGAAGCGAATTGGTAATACTGGAGCTGTGGCCAATGCAATTGATTATTCTCTTTGGGCAAAAGCTGGTAATGTTGCGGGTTATGCTGGTTCAGACGGAAGTTTTGGTACCCGTGATTCTGGTGAAGATGCATTTGGTCGATCCGGGGCGCATGATTTTAGTACGACTTTCGCTGGTACATTAGCAGGAGAAATTAGAAAGGGGAGTGACGGTAAATACTATCGTGCACGTGCGAACACATCAACAGACCCAATTCAGGCTGCGAATGCAAATGATTGGGACTTAGTTGCGGTCGATCTTACCAAGGCAAACAATCATGTACACACCGACAGTGATTTTTGGCAGGCTGTAACCATACCCGATCCTGATGCGGTATCGGCATACTGGGAGCAATTACAGGAGAGTGTGATCGAGAGTAGTCAGGCATTGGGTACGATTGATATGAAGGTCTCATTGGCAGGTGCTAATTTTGGCACAACTCTGGTTCCTAATGCATCTGGATTGGGGAATTTCTTTATCGGTGAAGGGGAGGGGGCAGTTCGTATCGATTATAATGTAAACACCGATACTGTTTCAACATTGGTCGACCGGGTAAACTCATCGGATGCAAATGTTCACATGTATTACGATCCAGTAAGTGATCGATTTGTAGTCCGAAATAAAGAGGCAGGTTCAGTAGGGATTACGCTTCACGAATCAACTACCTGGGATGCATTAACTGCGAACTCTGGTACCGGCAACCTCCTCAACGCAATGGGCTTGGCTGCACCAGCAGCCAATTATGTGGCTTACAATTCTGCCAATAATGCGACTTACGCAAATGGGACTTATGTGAGTTTGGGCGGTACCGGTAGCGATCCTACTACATTTTGGCAAGCCCTGCAGGTTCCTACCGAAAGTCCATCCACCGCAAGCACGCAATGGAGACAAGTGATTGCAAGTGTTGGACGAACGATGGTCGACGAATTAGGGCAAAATTCGATCGTCCGAGTAAATGAAGGAGACAAGGTATATAGTAATAAAACATCATTTACAGACTCCGAACATGGATATGAGGGAATCACTTTTGATATTGCCCAAATGGATGTAAATGATTCTGCCTCCTTTGTAGTAGCCAGAGATTCATCCCAGGCGAAGGCAGCAATTGATAAATTGATTGAAGAATTCAACGATGCCCAAGATTACATTAAAAGCCTTACTTCCGTTACTAATGACGGAGAAAGGGTGACCTCTGGTAAATTTTCAAGTAACATTGAAATTAGTCGACTCGGAAGTCAGTTAAGAAAAGTAGTTTTTGGTGACTCTACTCCACACTCCGAAAGTGGTGCTACATCAGATGGTTCGAATCTGATCATAAATGCTAGGACGGATACAGGAAATCCCTTGACGACTAGTCCTGAATTAGTTGCCATTGCCGCCGACCTTAATTTTGACAGTAACAACGACGGTTATATCGTAAAAGTGCTCAATGATAACGCTTCAGGCAATCCGAAATACTGGACATACAGTGCTGCAGGTGGTGGTGGAGCAGCAAATTGGACCGAAACGGACCCCGCCTACTCGAGTTTTAGATTGTCGAGCATTGGGCTTGATTTTGGAATTGGTTCAGACCGGATTATGGTTAAGAATTCTGCGTTGTTGATACAGGAATTGGAAAAAAACCCAGATAAGGTAAAGGCATTATTTAGTGATGCAAGAGTGGAGTCGACTAAGACCGCGGAAGCAGCTGATATTGCCGCAAACACACCAAAGACACTTACAAACAACGACCCCAATAGCCCTACCGCAACGAACGCGGTTGTGGGTGACACGATTGCTAACTCCGCTGCCTTTGATGCCAACACATCGACCTATCGACCTTACCAAGGTATTTCGAATGCAATTGACGAGTTTATTAGTGCCTTTTTATCCGGTGATTCAGATAGTGGATATAAAGGAGCTTACAACACGCATATTGAAAGTTTACGGAGCCAGAATAAGCGGATTGATGAACGCATTGAGGATATGGAACGATACCTCGAGCAACGGGAAAAAACATTGAGCGAGGGATTTATGCGTATGGAAGAAATGCAGTCTCAATTGAACACACAACTTCAAACCCTTCAAAACTCATTTAAGAAATGATAATTTTTATAAGATATTCCCTGTTTACACTTTTAATTATTTCCTGTTTCACAAGTTGCAGGAAGTTCGAGCAGGAAAAGGTGGTAGCCAGAGCAGAACCCTTTGTACCAACAAACTTATACCCAATTGAACGACTACCGAACTATTTTAATCGTGTAATTACTTTGCCTTGTTATTATTCGGATGAGAATTCGGGAATGTTAAAATACATTGATGATATTTTCCACCAGGAACTCACTCAGGAGAGGATATTTGAAACGATTCGGATGAACCCGAAGCAAATGAAAGAATATTTCGGAACCGAACGCGTTTCTTCCTCGGGAGAACTGCCTGAGAGTTTCCTGCGTACTCTTGAAGATAGGACCAGTGCAAATGGCGTGCTCTTCGTTGACCTTCATTCATACAGACCTTACAGACCGATGTCGCTAGGTGTGCGAGCAAAACTAGTGGATATCAAAACCGGCGAATTCATGTGGGCAATTGATGAAACATTTGACGCGGGTCATGCCAGTGTAATTGTCGGTTCCTCGATTTTTCAAGAAAAAGAACAAGTTCGGGCACTGTCTGCCAAAACATCAGGGAGCGTTTTACATTCCCCCCGAATATTTGCAAAATATGTTGCATCCACCACATTTTCCACACTTCCATTAAGATAGTTCAAAAAGAGGGTTGCAATTTCTCCTATTTTGGCACAAATTAAGCTTAGATTTATTTATGGACGCAATTTCAGGTAGTGAAAATAACGCATTTGTTCGAGCTTATGGTAAGCCCGAGTCTACGGTTAGTGCTCAGAAGAGTACACTGCCTCTAGAGACAGCAAAGGTTCGCCTAACTGATATTTCTGAGTTGTCCAATCGCGCGGCAAATTCCACGGAGGAAATTAGACCGGAAGCGATTGAGCGGGCTCAGGCACTTCTTTCTGATCCAAACTGGCCAAACGATAACGATCTCGAAGGGCTCGCTGAAAAACTTTTTTCCACTGAGGATTTTGCTGGTTAAGTTTTCCTGCCCTGATTATGCAATACGATAAAATCGCAAAGTCCTACAAGGCACAATCGGTACAAACAGCAAGTCCGGGGAAATTGGTCCTAATGCTCTTTGATGGTTGTTTACGATTTACTACTGCTGCAAAGCGTGCATTCGAGGAGGAGGAATTCACTAAACGCAATGAAGATGTGAACAACAATCTCATTCGTGCCCAAAATATCGTTACTGAATTGCAATCCTCCTTAGATATGTCAGTTCCTGGGGAACTCCCCGGTACACTTTATCGTCTTTACGACTATGTGATGCATCAACTTCAACAGGCTAACTTGAAGAAAGAACCTGATACCATTGACGAAGCAGAAAAAGTAATTACTGAATTGAGAGATGCGTGGTCTGAAATGTTGGCTCAAAACCCAGAAAATCAAATATCTGGTGACCAACAACCCGGTTCACTCTCACTAAAAGCATAGACCTCGAGGAAATGTCGACTTCGAGCGATAATTCCCAGTTGTTTGAATTTTTTCTCAGCACACTTGAGACCCACCAAAATCTGTTGCATGCCGAGACTCAAGCAATTGCGGCGAAGCATTTAGATACTATTGAGTCGATCTTGGCAAAGAAGGAAGAGAGTTTAGCTTTGCTTTTAGAGGCAAGGGATAGCATAGGATTTGATCCACGCAGTAATAATGAAGCAAATGAATTAATTGACCAGGTGATTGAGTTGCAAAAAAGAAATGGGCAATCACTCAAAAAACTAATGGATTACCAATCTGCAAAACAAGAAAGTGCAGAATCTCTATCGCGCAAACCAATTGAAAGCCTCCTCAAAAAGGCATATCTAAACAGCGGTTCTAAGATAAATCCTCTTGAAGAGTAACTCGTTTTACCGAAAGTTTTTGTAATTCGCATGGCATTGAACTTGCCCGAGGTTCTGATTTCGTTATGTTAAGTGAGTTTCTATGACGAAGCGTAATTTATTTGAAAAAGTCTGGGATGCTCACGCGGTCGGACAGTTGCAAAATGGCCAAACCCAATTATTCGTTGGTAGGCATTTAATTCATGAAGTGACCAGTCCACAGGCATTTGGTATGCTACGGGAGAAATCACTGCCCGTTCGTTACCCCGAGCGGACCTTTGCCACGGTCGATCATATCGTCCCCACGAATGAAACCCAGGAACCTTATTCCGACCCGTTAGCAGATGCGATGATTAAGGAACTTAGGAAGAATTGTCAGGACTTTGATGTTACTTTTTTCGATGTTGATACTGGAAAACAGGGCATCGTTCATGTGGTGGGTCCTGAACAGGGACTTACCCAACCCGGCATGACGATTGCCTGTGGAGACTCCCATACCTCTACTCATGGTGCATTTGGCGCAATTGCATTTGGGATTGGAACTAGTCAAGTCCGCGACCTGTTGGCCACACAAACGATGGCATTGGGGAAATTAAAGGTTCGTCGAATTGAAGTAAATGGAAGTTTAAATCCAGGGATTTATGCCAAGGATGTAATTTTACACATCATCAAATTGCTGGGCGTAAATGGAGGAACTGGATTTGCCTATGAATACGCCGGTGAAGTATTTGATTCTTTTAGCATGGAAGAACGAATGACTGCCTGTAACATGTCAATAGAGGGAGGAGCAAGGGTTGGGTATGTTAATCCAGATGGAAAAACTTTTGATTACCTAAAGGGGCGTCCATACTCTCCCCAAGATGAAGATTGGGATAACGCTACATCCGAGTGGGCCTCGTTTGCGTCTGATGAGGGATGTCAGTATGACGATTTGGTAAAGATAGACGCCTCTGAGATTGGCCCCACGGTGACTTGGGGCATTAATCCGAGCCAGGCAATCGGCATAGACGAAACGATACCGGATTCAACCGGTATGGGGGAAAAAGAAAAAGCGAGCATAGATGAAGCGATTGAGTATATGAAAATAACTCCCGGGGCACCCATTAAAGGAACTCCGATAGATGTTGCATTCATTGGCTCCTGTACCAATGGGCGAATTTCAGACTTGGAGGAAGTAGCGAGGCAACTGGGCGGTCACAAGGTGAAGGAAGGTGTGAAAGCAATTGTAGTTCCCGGTTCTCAAGTGGTGAGTAAATTGGCCGAGGCAAAAGGCTTGGATAAAATATTTCGAGAGGCTGGGTTTGAATGGAGGTTTGCAGGTTGCTCAATGTGCCTGGCAATGAATCCGGACAAGTTAATTGGCGATCAACTATGTGCCAGTTCCAGTAACCGTAACTTTAAAGGCAGGCAGGGGAGCCCAACGGGCAGGACAATGCTGATGAGTCCGATAATGGTTGCCGCAGCCGCGATAACTGGCGTGGTTTCGGATAGTCGCGAAGTGTTTTCATCTTAATTCTATTTTATTATGCCACTCGAAAAAATTTCTCAAGTTTCAGGACAAGCGATTTATGTTCCCGGTGATGATATCGATACCGACCGGATTATTCCTGCTCGATTCATGAAGTGTGTAACCTTTGACGGACTAGGAGAGTACCTCTTCTATGACATGAAGTTTAAAGAGGATGGATCCAAGAAAGAACATCCCCTTAATGATCCTCGGTTTATCAATGCTTCGATCATGCTTTCTGGTTCAAATTTTGGCTGTGGAAGTTCAAGGGAACACGCTCCGCAATCTCTTTATCGAGCCGGTTTTCGAGCTGTAATTGCAGGGAATTTCGCCGAGATATTCTTTGGGAATTCAATCAATCTTGGGATGCCTTGCATCTCCCTTCCGGATTCCGAGAGAGCCAAGCTTGCTTCATTCATTCAGGAAAATCCAAGTGCTGATGTCATTGTGGATGTACAAAACTTGAAAATACGTTTCGATGGTTCATCGATTCCCTGTGAGTTACGACAAGGCGCACGAGAATCTCTCCTCAATGGAACATGGGACCCAATTGATGAATTATTGGGAGCGAATGAAAGCGTTGAAGCAATTCATAACCGCTTGGCCTACTCATAATGGCAAACCGGTAATGATCAACGATATGATCAAGCGGCTTGTTCTTCTTTCGGTCACATTATTGCAGACAAGTTGCTTCCTTGATACCGATCAAATTTTCGATCAGACGGACTTTCTCAGTACATTATCCGAAGACGATATTCAATTTCGTTCGATACCAATTGAGAATAATCCATCCCTTTCTCAGTACGCTGTTACAGCGAAAGAATCGAATGCGTACTTAATCGAAGACAAGGTATCGCTTCTCTTGGTGTGCGAGTCTGGTTTAGTTGCAAGTGATATCAAATTAGATGCTAATTCATCACTTAACGCATTTTATAACGAAAATTTAGTCTTGTTAGTAAAGGGTGCCCAGGAAGATCGTTTCATACAGAAATTCCTAGCCCTTCAGCCTCCCTTAACTTACAAACAAACTGGAGTATTCATTTACCCGCTTAGTATTTGCCTATTAATCACTGTTTTTGTAATTGCGGAACGATGTTATTCGCTCCGGTCTGGTCTAACATTTCCCAGAAAAGTCGAGAAAGCACTCAGATCTGGAGAATTCCCAAATAAGAACTGGGGGAGGAGATCTGCAGCTGAAAGAATTTCTCTTATTGCCACGCAGGAAAAGCCATCTCAAGAAGCATTACTCTCCTACTCCAGACTGGAAGTTGCAGCAATGGAGAAGGGCCTGTTTCTTCTTGAAATTGTAGTGGCAGGTGCTCCCCTGATTGGGTTACTAGGCACTGCCACTGGATTAGTACAAGTTTTCTCCAGTATGCCCACATCTGGACTGTCAGGAGGAGCCGAAGTCTTTTCAGAGGGTATTGCGCTAGCACTTCTTACTACAATTATAGGATTGGCCATCGCAATTCCTGCATTGATCGGACATGCATACCTCATTCGCATTGTTGAAAAAAGATCGGCATCTATTGATTGGCTTACCGCTCGACTTATTGATGCAACCGCCACCAATAAGAATCCGACGACATTGAATTAGTGTTAATTCGATCAAAATCGCGTAAGAAGCCAAGAATTGATGTGGTTCCCCTTATCGATGTGCTCATGGTGCTAATCATTTTTTTTCTCGTCACCATGCAATTTCGCGACCTACGGGCCTTAAATATCAAATTACCCAAGATTGATACTGCAGGGTCCAACTTGATGAGCAACGAACTAATCGTTTCCATTTCACAAGAAGGAGATTTCTTTATCAATTCAAAAAAAGTCGACTTCGAAAAACTGGCCCAAGTATTTAAGGCAACAGCATTACTTCCCCAAAAACCGGTGATCTTAGTAGTAGCAGATGAAAATGTACCCCTTAGACATGTAACCCAAGTCGTGGACCTTTGCCGGAAAAATAGCCTGGAAGATTTTCGCCTACAGGCACGTTAGTTCCCCTGGAATTCAGGAAAAAACGGATTGTATTTTTTTTCCTCCCCAACCGTCGTCATTGGACCATGCCCAGGGCATAGTACGCAATTATTAGGCAAGGTCATAATCTTCTCTCGATTTGTTTTGAGGGCGTCTGCATATGAGACCATCCCTCCACCCATAGATCCTGCAAACAAAGCATCGCCTACAATAGCAACAGGGCAGGGTAGTCCATCGATTAGATAAGTTAAGCCACCAACTGAGTGTCCGCGTGTATGGAGAGCATTTAACTTAATCGCACCCATTCGGAGTTCGAAATTCTCTTCTATTGGAATTGTCCCTACTAACTGTTCACTCTTATGTACAAAAATATCGACACCAGGAAAATGACTTTTTAACTGTTCTAGGCAATAAATATGGTCTCTGTGGGTATGTGTTAATAAAATAGAATCGACCTTTAAGCCATCTTCTTCAATGAATGAAATCAGTGAATTACAATCTGTACCCGTATCAAAAATCCATGCCTTCTTTGAGTCCTGATCAAATACGACATAAGAATTTACCGACATCTCCCCAAAATCGGACTCAAACTTCATTACGCCAATCGTTTCTGCCGTTCTCGGAGACCAATGCTTATTGGCAGCAATCAAAAGCTTTTCAACATCAAGCTTTAAAACGGGGGCAATTTTACTAATGATTGATTCGATAATTTCACCCGCAAGTAGTCTTTCAATTTCGCTCTTACTAACCTTTGCCAACTCTGCAAGCATGTACTTGCCGATCTTTCGCCCCCGCATTGCCTTGGTGAGTATGTCTTCGTGATTATCTTCTAACATTTATAATTATTTAACAATCCCATTTAATAATGCAAAGCAATGAATAATAAGAATGTCGAAATTCTTGAAAAAGAACTTATTCGTGAGTTTTTCAAAGACATGGAGGGTGGTTTATTCGTTGAAGTGGGAGCCAATGAACCTGACATGATTTTATCTCAAACTTTCCATCTTGAAGAAAACTTAAACTGGAATGGGATACTTGTAGAACCTATAGATTACCTGTGTGAAAAACTTAGGGAAAAAAGGTTAGGATCAAAAACTTTTCAAGTTGCTTGTACATCACCAATAAAAGTGGGTAAAGCAATTCTTCGTATTCCTATTGACGAAGAAATTGAAATTACTGGTCATGCTTGCCTTGAGGTTAATGTGGATCACTCATTACTTCATGAAACGAGAGATGTAGAAGTCGCTACAACTACATTAAATGTGATTCTTGACGAAGAGGGCATTAAAAAAGTTAATTTCTTATCAATTGATGTCGAGGGTACTGAACTAGATGTATTAAAGGGGTTCGATATACAAAAATTTGCTCCAGAGTTAATTATTGTTGAAGATAGATTAGTTTTTTTATCAAAGCATATTTATTTGAAAAGATTTGGATATCAAATATTTCGCCGCACTGGGTTCAATAATTGGTATACCCGAAAAGATAAATTACCCGAAATTGCTTTCTTAGTAAGAATGAATTTGTTTAGGAAAATTTATTTAAGTAGTTGGATTAAAAGAATCCGAGAGACATTAAGGATGAGAACAATTAAAACTTTTACTCAGATTTAAGGTTGGCATGAATAATAAACTTTCAGTTTACATTTTAGCATATAATGAAGAGGATAAAATTGCAGATACATTAAAAAGTGTTACTTGGGCAGATGAAATAGTGGTGGTTGATTCCTTTAGTACAGATCGAACGGTTGAAATCTCGAAAGAACTCGGAGCGAAAGTAGTACAAGTTAAGTTCGAAGGCTTCGGCAAATTGCGACTAGCAGGAATTGAGCACACATGTCATGATTGGATCTTCTCAATCGATTCTGATGAAAGATGCACACCCGAGGTCAAAGAAGAAATTATACAAATTATTAACCAAAAAGCATCAAAAGAAGCCTACTTTATACCCCGGAGGAATATCTTCATGGGGAAGAAGATACGATTTTGCGGTTGGTACCCTAATTATCGTCAACCTCAATTATTTCAAAGAGGTAAGATGACCTATGAATCGAAAGACCTTGTCCATGAAGACTATCGAGTTGAAGGAGAAACAGGGCATCTCGAAAAATCAATTATTCAAATCCCATTTCTTACTATTTCTGAAATCTTACAGAAGATGGATCGTTACTCAGAATTAGGTGCAGATAAAATACTCGATAAGAAAAAGGAATGTCCATCCAGTCTTAATATCATTTGTCGAAGTTTATGGACTTTTGTAAGAATTTACATTCTCAGACTGGGCATTCTTGACGGTTGGGCAGGTTTTATAATCGCATTTTGCAATATGGAGGGGACTTTCTACAGGTATGCAAAGTTCAAAGAGAATTTAAGGTTATCCAAAAATAAAGAGGGGGAATAATTGGAAGTAATCCAAGTAGTTAAGCGATTTGGGCTTTGTGGAGGCATGGAAGAATATGTATTTCGCCTAACTGAAGAACTTTCAAAGATAGGTGTAAAAGTAAAAGTATTGTGTGAGATCCAACTTACTAGTACCGACCATGAAATCACTGTCATTGAACTTGGTAAAAGTATAGAAAAACCTAGATGGTTGTCTCATATTCAATTTTCTAACAAAGTTTCAAAATGGGTAAAAAACTACGCAAAAAAAAATGATATAGTTCACAGTCATGAACGAATTTCTTGCCATCATGTGACAACGATTCATTCGACACTCTTCAACTTTCCGAAAAAGGGTCTTCCGAGTTTCAGGAAGCAAATGAATGAATACTTAGAAAAACGGGAAGTGAATTGCGATAGTGTTTGTAAAATTGTCCCAGTTTCATTTTTAATTTCTAATGAAATCACCGAAAAGTTCAATATTTCTGGTAGCAAACTTGCTGGTCCCATATCCCCAGGCGTATCAGAAATAAAGGTTAAGAGAAAAAAGTTCGATCCACGGAAGCCTATTATCGGATTTATGGGTAAGGAATGGAAACGTAAAGGATTACCTAAGGTCATACAGATTTGGCGTGAAATTCGCAAGCAAGTGTCTGAAGTAGAACTATGTTTAGCTGGTTTCTCAAATAGGCTTAAATTAGGCTTAAGCGAAAGTGAATTGAATAGTGTACAGGTACTGGGATATGTGGAAAATAAAGCTACATTCTTTAGCAAAATAGACATCCTTTTACACCCAGCAAACAAAGAGGCGTATGGAATGGTTATTGCCGAGGCAACTAGCATAGGAATACCTGTTGTGGTATCTGATGAATGCGGTGCTGCAGTTGATATCAATTTTCAACCGAAAAAAGTTCATCGCCTT
>Ga0129327_10001454_pt1 | contig 14013 bp, 9 predicted proteins | sample CPBDNA_6_FD_111799 | JGI IMG/M metagenome (GOLD analysis project Ga0129327, IMG submission 111799) | Freshwater to marine salinity gradient microbial communities from Chesapeake Bay, USA - CPBay_Spr_31_0.8_DNA | ecosystem: Environmental > Aquatic > Marine > Coastal | place: USA: Chesapeake Bay... | reverse complement strand
TGGCGATGGCAAACAGTGCAAGCGCAGCAATTGAAGGAAGGAGGCGGAATTTTGATATTTTCATGACGTTTGTTGGTAAAGACTGTTGGTTGAGTTTGTTTTGTGAAATTTCAGATTAATTAGCGACGGGAAGGGGGTTCGACGTTGGTAGTTGACTGAGTGATTCAGCGGCACGAGTTGCCCATGGTGAGTTGGGGTAGAGTACGGTGATTTCAGACCAGACATTTTTTGCGGCAATGGTATCTTCAGCTTGTTCGTAGCAATCGCCGATGAGGTAGAGCATTTCTGGTACCCAAACATAGGAGGTCTGAGCACGTACAAAGCCTCGGGTCAGAACGTCTAGCGCATCATCGTAGCGACCGTTGCGGTGTTCGCGCGACCCTTGCAATAGCTTATACAGGGAGAACAGCTGATCCTTACTCTCTGGTTCTTGCATGTCGTCGATTATCGGAGAGGCTTCATCCACTCGGTTTGCTAGAACCAAACTATAGGCGAGCCACATTCGCATGTTTTTACGCATGGCATCGGGCACGGATTTTTCAATTTCGCGGTACAATGGAATAACTGCATCATATTGTCCTGCTCCGCGTAGTTCGTCCGCAGCATTTACAACCTGGGTAATGTTGGCTGTGTAATCGCCGCTTTTGGGCAAGTTGCGCGCGATTCTTGCCGCTGCGGAGTAGTCATTTTCGGCAAAGTAGCTACCCATCAATTTGATAGCTAGTTGGCTGTACTTAATATCGACTTTATCGAGCGGGATACGGCTGAGTAAATCGTCTGCTTCAGACAGCTGTCCTGAGCTAATTAGGCTGTCAATCAAAGTGCGTAAGGGCGAATGTAGTTGGGTGAAAAGTTCAGGAACTTGGCTGAATTTGACCAACGGATAGACGACTGGCCGCAGCAGTTTGACTACACCTGCGTAGTTGTCATTACGGATCAGATTATTTGCTTTCTGCATTTCAGGTAAATTAAATTGCAGCGTTTTAAACAACGATTCATTGGCCGGAAGTGACATTTCTGCAAGGTTCCCGTCGAGCGTCATCTCAGTGACAAGCATGTTATCCTTGAAGTCGATTAGTTTAAGTTTGTTTGTTGCACGCCCGTTGGACTGTTCGACGTAGACGGGCTTATCGCCGAAGTCAGCCCAGTATGGATTGTCGGCCAGTCCTGTGAGCGAGAAGCCGAGGGACAATACTGTGAAGAGTAGGGCTTTAATTGAAGGGTAACGCATCCGATGGTAATTGGCTGTTATGACTGAGGCGAAGGAATGGCTGGCTTTAGGGCTTCCAGTTTAGCTTGAATGGGTGCCATTAGTTCTGGCGATGCTGATGCTGAGAGAGTTTCAACCGCTTCGCTCAAAGTGGCAATTGCATCTGATCGGGAGTCTAGGCTGAGCAGTACTTCAGCATCTGCGAGGTAAGCGCGGGCGCACAACTCACTGAATTGGGAATAGCCGAGGAAAGTGCGCTCAAAGAAGCCGTGGGCTTCAGCGTATTTCTTTTCAGTCATGTAAGATTCTCCAGTTTGAAAGAGCGCTTGTGCATGGACAATACCTCGCCAGTCGGGCACACGCAGTATATATTGGTAGCGCTTGCGAGCGTCATCGCCGCGGCCCATTGCAGTGAGTAGCTCACCTTGCCTGAGGATGACTGCTGGTAGTTGTAATGTCCCTGGGAATTGAGTTTCAATGGCTTTAAGGTAGTTCAAAGCCCCAGACTTGTCACCACGTTGCTCACTGACGTCAGCGAGGCGCAAATAGGCTACAATTGCGCCGTCATCATCCGGATATTTGGTGAGTAAAGCATTCCACACTTCGACAGCAAAGTTTAGTTTATCAGTGCGTGAATAGTCTGCGATATAAAGCATTACGCGGGGGCTGACTTCATTGACGAATTCAGTGTCATATGGTTCGCTGGGAACGAGTGTGACATTGCTCCGATACAGCCCCATGAGCATGCGTGCTTCGCCGACACGTTGATTGGCTACTTTGACTTTAGATAAGTGCGCACGGAAAAACGTTTCAGGCGTTTCATTCGGGTAGTCTGCGAGTTGTTTGCGGTAGATGGAAGTGACCTCATTGATAGGGGTAAGGTCTTTGACGAGCCACTCGCCAAATTGTGGATGGTTACGAAGGCGGTTGTAGAGCGTTTGATCTAGGTCAGTGTTGACGTAAAAGTATTCAAATAAGTATCCGCGGTCGGTGACGATTAGAGTGCGGAAATCGATGTCGTTTTCCAGTCGATCAAGGAATTCAACAGTCTTTTTCAGTGTGGCCTTGTTGAGATTATATTTTTCAGTGTACCCTTCAATCAATACATCGACACCGGAGTTGCTTGAATCATCGACGAATTTCTCAATATATTTACGATAGAGCGCAAGCATATCGTTGGGGCGTCGGAGAAACTCGTATGCTCGGCCGAGTTGGAAGATCGCATCGGTCATGCGGCCTTTTTCAGCGAAGCGATTCGTGTATGACTTAAAATTAGTAGCCATTTCTTCGTAGCGCTGCAAGTTCTCATAGATTGTGCCGATACTAAATGCGCAGCCATCGTGAATGTCTTGAAGAGTGGTAATCTCGTCGGCGTATTTGAAGTGCTTTAGGGCTAGTTCGGAGTCACCCGAGAGGTTCTCGATTTCGCCTAGGAAATAGTATGCTTGGTCGAGCGCAGTGCCTCGAGAGTACTTTTCTGTGTAACTGTAGAGTGTTTTTCGTGCAGCCTCAAAGTCTTGTGCATAGAATTGGGAAGCACCTTTACGCAGTAGGCAATCTTCTGCGTAAATACTGGTTGGGTATCTGTTTAGGAGATTCGTAAAGTTGGCTATAGCAGTGCTATAATCGCCTATTTGCAGTCCAGAAAGGCCACGCCAGTAATAAAGCCCGTCTTCGAAGATTGGCCTATTATGTAGTTTGAGCCACTCAGTCGTTTGTGTAATAATTGTTTCAAATTGATTACTGCCCATGTAGTGGCTGACCCAGAGCGACAGCATGTTACTGGAGACTGCGTCCAACGGGTGAGTGTCGAGGAAGTCTTTAGCTATTTGTACATATTCGCTCTTATCGCCGCTATCTTTCAAGGTGCTAACGAGCGCAATACTGATATCTGAGTAGAAGTCGCCTCGAGGAAATTGCTTGCGATAGGCTTTACCGACTTCAATCGCAGTATTCTTTTTATTGAGCTGTAGAGCGTTGGAAAAAGTGGCGTAGGTGAAGAATTCTGTTTGCGGATCATTGGGATTTTCGACCATCAGGTCATGGAACATCCAGAATGCTTCGTAGCGACGAGCCGTTTTGGTATAATTACGAGCGCGACGTACCAGTAGTTCGTTGCGCAGGGTTGGAAGCTTGCGCAGCTGTATGAGGATGGCTTCTAGGTTTTTAACTTCTTGTTTGAGCTTTTCAGTCGCCTCTTGGTTGCGACCCATATCAGCGTTGAATTGAATCTTTGCTTGTTTCTGAGCAACATTCATTTCGTTGTGCTCGATCATGATGTCCGTTGTTTTGATCAAGTTGAGCAGGATCGCGGCATCGCTCAGTCGCGCTTGCCCAACCATAATATCGCTCGTCTTCAGTAGCGCTACATTGAGTCGAGGTAAATAGCGTACTTCGGATTCGGTAGCCAAGATGGGCAGGAGCCTCATTGCTTCGTCGAGGCGTTTTTCGGCGACATACGCTTCGAAGCTGGCTGCTGCAGCCCAAGCCTTATCCTCGAAACTTCGTGAAGTATCCATCAGTTGCTGAAAAATCGGCAAGCCGTCTTTCCATGCACCTTTGTTGTAGTAGATTTGCGTGAGATCTTTAAGCAGTTTACTTTTTTGCTTTACATTAATGCGAAAGGAGTAGCCGCCATTGAGTACCCGTTTCATTAATGCGATTGCATTATCTTCTCTTTTCAAGATGCGTAACACATCTATTTTTTTGATGACCGCATCTTTGATTTTTGGGCTGTTTGGGTATTCTTTCTCGAGTTTCTCGTACCACTGTAAGGCTTGGTTCAACTCGGAGGCTTGATTGGTATCCACGAATCGTTGAATATGAGCAGTGCCAAGCAAGAAAATTGGAAAATCGAGCTTTATCTCGGAGTCATTGATTGCTTCGACACGCTGGATTAATTCTTCAAGCAAGGGCATTGCCTCGAGCAGTTGCCCTTGCTCAACGAGTGCGTTGGCTTGAGCTTGTAGATCTGAGAAACCGAGCTGACTCGCATCTTGTGCTTGAATATTAGAAACCAAGCTGAATGAAGCGAGTATTGCGATCGATAGAAATTTTTTGACGGACGAAAGTAGCAAAATATGTCGAAATAGACTGGGTTAGGGGAAACCTTAAGAAAGTCGAAAGTCTTGCTTTAAGAGCGTTATGTAAAGCGAAAAGCCAAAATTATGTGTTTTTTATGTAAAAATAATAATAACTATTTAGTTTTAATTATCTGTTATTGTTGGTCAATTCACTTACGAGCCTCTCCCACTCATAATTTTTTTCCTGTAGACGTTTTGAAGTTCGTGCGGATTGGATTTGGAGCTCCTTTGCTTTTTCTTTGTCGGCATAAGATTCGGGATCTGCCAGTAGTGCTATGATTTCAGTTTGTTTTTGTTCTAGCTCAAGTATGTCTGACTCGAGTAGCGCGACGCGTTTCTCTAAGCTTCTGCGGCCCTTTGCTTCGACTTTACGCTTTTCTGCGTCGATGCGTCGGCGCTCTTTAGCGCTGATCGCTTGAGGTTTATTGACGGTTTTTTTTTCAAAATCTGGGCGGGCATTTTTAATCCCTGCGACTAGCCCGCTTTGCTCTGAACTGGCGTTTGATTTACGTAAATAGTAGTCGTAGTCACCCGCATAGTTAGTGGTGGTTCCAGCCTGGATCTGAATGGTGTGCTCTGCGATGGCCCTAATAAAGTGTACATCGTGGCTGACAAAAACGACTGTCCCTGTGTAGCGTTTGAGTGCGCTGATGAGTGCATCGATGCTGGGCATATCGAGGTGTGTGGTTGGCTCGTCCAATAATAGCAAGTTGGGAGGTGCGAGTAGGAGTTTAACTAATGCTAGGCGGCTCTTTTCTCCACCACTTAGTACTTTGACCTTCTTAAAGACGTCGTCACCGCGAAATAAAAAGGCGCCTAGAATGCCGCGCACGCTTTGTTCATTGAGCCCGCTTTCGACGCGTTCCATGGCTTCGTCGATCACGGTGCGCTCGACATCCAGCACATCGACGCGTTGTTGTGAGAAGTAGCCGACGCTCACGTTGTGGCCGAGCTCGCGAGTGCCGCCTTGAATCGGGATGTTGCCTGCCAAGATTTTTAGCAGTGTTGATTTACCGGCACCATTGGGGCCCACCAGTACAATGCGTTGTTGCTTCTCAATCAGCAGACTGAGATCCGTGTAGACGATGTGCTCGCCGTAGGCTTGTTGAATATTTTCAAAGGTAGCGACGCGTTGACCGCTGCGTTGGGGCTGAGGGAAGCTGAAAGAGATGGTGTCGCTTGCACTTTCAGGCGGGGCGATTCGCTCCATCTTCTCGAGTTGCTTCATGCGAGCTTGAGCTTGCGAGGCCTTGGAAGCTTTGGCGCGAAAGCGCCGCACAAAGTCTTCTAGATGCGCAATCTCGCGCTGTTGATTATTGTATGCGGCGAGGTGTTGCGCTTCGCGTTCGGCTTTTTGCACGATGTAGGTCTCGTAATTGCCGTGGTAGCGATGTAGTTGTCCGTGCGCGATTTCGACAATACCATCACAAATACCATTTAGAAATTCGCGGTCATGAGATATGGTCAGAATTGCACCTGAGTAGTTCTTCAGTTGGCTTTGGAACCAGCCGAGTGTTTCCAGATCAAGGTGATTGGTGGGCTCGTCAAGCATCAGCAGGTCTGGCTCCATGACTAGTAGGCGTGCCAGGTGCGCCCGCATAATCCAGCCGCCACTCAATGTATGTGCAGGCTTATCAAAATCCTCAGGGCGAAAGGCGAGGCCGGCGAGAATACGTTTGGCCTTGGCTTCGAGCGTGTAGCCATCGAGTTCGATAAATTGCTGCATTGCATCAATGTGCTCTGGTGTATCGGGGTCAGAGAATTCGCGTAGCGTGTTGTAGAGAGTGACAAATTCAGGGGAAATTGCTGTGGCTAGTTCGGCCACAGTTTCATCACCCGCTGGAGCACTCTCTTGAGGCAGGAAGCCAATGACTGTGCCACGATCGAGCTCCACTTTTCCACTATCGGACTCAGTGTTACCGAGTATAATAGAAAAGAGTGTCGTTTTACCGGCACCATTGGGTCCTACTAAACCGATTCGCTCGCCGCGCAAAATTCGCATTGAGATGTCGGTAAATAGGGTTTTTTGGCCGAAGCCTTTACTGAGTTTTGAGAAGGTGAGCATGTAAAGTCGGCAGAGGTTCGCGGATGTCTGGAAAGAGGCAAAGCAAAAGACGTTTAAAAATATACGTTCTCTGTATCGACGTAGACTTGCATATCGCTTTAATATTCTTTGTGGTTAGTGAAAGTACTTGGACATATGAGCACTAAAAATACACAGAACCCGCTTTTGACGCTTTGGTACAAGCCGTCCACTGCAATGCGCGAGCTACTCGATCGTGGGCAGCACACGATGGCTGCGGTGATGATTGCCGCTTTTTTTGGTGCTGTTCAAAGTGGTCAATCGGTGCGTGCACAAGAGGAGCCAGGTCCTTTGCCATTCGTTCTTGGTGGTTTAGCTGGGGTGATTGGTTTGTATTTGTTCGGCTGGTTGGCGCGTAATTTTGGGCGCTGGTTTGGCGCAGATACGACTCAGAAAGAGACACGCACTGCACTCGGGTTTGGTCTGTTGCCCTGGACGCTACTATCGGTGGTATTATCCTTTATGTTAGCGGTGCAGGTAGATGCAGAGCAAATCGTCAGGTATGCGCCATTTTTCTTTGCGATCTTTGTCTATGGCTACGTGATCATTCTGTTGTCGTTGTCGGCTGCTTTGCGGCTGAGTGTTTTTAAAACATTTCTTTGCTTGGTCGTCACGGTGTTGGTAAGCCTTTTTCCGCTAACTTTGCTAGCTCAGTTGTTGGCCAAATTGTTTGCGGTTCCTGCTTAATTATTTGCCATGTTACAATATCTCAAAATTAAGAACCTCGCTTTGCTCGATGAAGTGACGCTCGAGTTGGATACCGGGTTTACCGCCGTCACTGGTGAGACTGGCGCCGGCAAGAGTGTGTTGCTTGGTGCCTTGGGATTGCTCTCAGGAGCGCGAACTGAGAAGACTTTGATTCGTCAGGGTACGGATCAACTGGAGGTCGAGGCGGCGTTGTATTTCGAGGCCTCTGCGGAGATCGATGTATTACTGGAGGCTGCAGGGTTGCCGCGCTGTGAGGCGGGCGTCCTACTACTGCAGCGCAGTATACATCGTAAAAAGATGCCGCGTATCCGAATCAATGGCAGTATGGCGACGCTTGCCCAACTGCAGGGTCTTGGGGAAGCGTGGATTGATTTCCATGGGCCGGGTGAACCGCAAAAGCTGTTTCAAGAGCGTCGACAGCTTGAGATGCTTGATCTGTATGCTGGCAATGGCGATTTACTCGCAACGTATCAATCAGGCTATACTAAATGGCGGGCGGAACTAACAGAGATCGAATCATTCGAAACTGGCGAACAGTTGGATCAAGATGAGATCGAGTTTGTGCGTAAACAGATTAACAAGATCGATAGTATAAATGTTTCTGAAACATCAATAGAAGCTTTGGAACGCGATTTTACCCGAATGGCAGGAGGGCAGGAGCTTGTCACGCTCGCTGCTGGTTGTTCTGAGGGGTTATCAGGTGATCAAGGTCTCTGTGAGCAATTAAGCACAATCGTTGGGCACTATGAATCTTTAGTTTCAGTGGATGGGGATTCTATGCCATTGCTTGAGCGCGCGCGAAGCTTGCTGATCGAGATGCAGGATCTTGGTGAAGAGACAGGTCGTCTTGCGAGTGATTTCGACTTTGACCCTGAAGCTGTCGAAGAGGCGACAGAGCGTATGAATTTGTGGCAAGAAGTGCGGCGTAAATATGGCGGCAGTGTTGAAGCGGTCATTGTGAAGCGTGATGAGCTAGCGCAGAAACTCGCGTTACAGGGAGATATTGAAGGTCTACTCAAAGCGAAACGAGCCGCCGCTGCGGAGCTTGAAGAAGAGTTGAGGAAAGGTGCTGCAAAACTTCGCAAGGCACGTGAAAAAGCGGCCAATACACTTGCGGAGAAAGCCGCCGCATTACTACAAGCATTGGGCTTTAAGCGTGCACGCTTGGAGATTGGGCTATTGACGGAGTCTGAGCTCCAAGAGTTTGGTGACAGTCGCTGTCGATTCTTATTTGCTCCCAATGCTGGGCAAGATCTACTGCCGCTTAATAAGATCGCTTCTAGCGGTGAGACCGCGCGCGTGATGCTGGCGCTAAAGACTGTTTTGGCGGAGGCAGATGACACTCCGTTGTTGGTCTTCGACGAGGTTGATGCGAATGTTGGAGGAGAAGTTGGCCGGGCTGTAGGCGCAGAGTTGGCGCGCCTAGCTGGGCGACATCAAGTGCTTTGTGTAACTCATTTGCCGCAAGTTGCATCGCTTGCTCAGAATCATTTTGTGGTGACTAAATCTCAGGATATAGACTCGACCACTGTATCCATCGGTCCGATACATGAGAGTCGTGTATCCAGGCTAAGCGAGCTCGCCCGTATGCTTGGAGATCGCCATTCTGACTCTGCTCGTGCCCACGCTGAAGAACTGCTTGCGTAGATCCGAGGACCGCAGAATTTTTCGTGGTATATGATCGATTATTACCTGGGTACTTGGAGTCGGTGTTGGGCTTGTTCCTGTTCGGTTCAATTTGAGCAAGCCTGTCCATATTAAGTATGTTGTCGCCACGATTTGACGGGACTGATCACTTCTTTTCAGATTGTGTACGCGCGCATTTCGTTGCCCTATGTCCTTAATAATTACGTCACCTACATATGTTTTTTAAGCGTTATTGCCGGTCTAATTTGGCATTTATTTAATTAATATTTCACTTAAACGCGACTATCTGCGATTATTGTATTGTTATTTTGTTAGTGTTCTAAAGCAACCTGCCTAAGGGAGTTTCGCATTTCGATTGAAATATCCCCTCGCAATCTTGTTGAAGTCTATAATTATTAGCGGCTTAGATATGGCTGATTCTTGGGAAATTTTAAAACTTTTAGCGGACTCGACGCGTGTGCGCATTCTCTCATTACTGACGAAGGAAGAGCTTTCTGTCGCAGAATTGCAAGAGGTGCTGAATATGGGGCAATCACGTATATCCTCGCACCTAGGGCTATTGCGGCAAGGTGAGCTGGTGCATGACCGTCGTGAAGGTAAGAAGACTTTTTATGCGTTAAACGGCCGCTTCGATACGCACGGACAGGTGCTGATGCAGGCCGCTTGTACCGCGGTTGAGGGCACCAGTCAGATTCAAGAGGATACTGCTAATTTGAAACGTATTTTGGAAAAGCGTAAGCAGCAGTCCGAGCAATATTTCAACTCAGTGGCAGGGCGCCTAGGAAAAAACTATTGCCCAGGGCGGAGCTGGGAGGCGATTGGGCATTTCTTATTACACCTCACACCAAAGATTAAGATTGCAGATTTGGGCGCGGGTGAGGGCTTACTTTCTCAATTGTTGGCACGGCGAGCTGACGAAGTTGTATGTGTGGATAATTCACCAAAGATGGTTGAGTTTGGTAGTGAATTAGCAAAGAAAAATGGCTTTACCAATTTGAGTTATAAATTGGGCGACATCGAAAATGTACCATCAAAAGATGGGGTATTTGACCTTGTGCTACTCAGTCAAGCCCTGCACCACGCGCAACACCCTCAACAAGCGATCAGTGAGGCCTCCCGCATCCTTAAGTCCGGCGGTCAATTGATTATTATCGATCTATTGGAGCACCAATTTGAACAAGCGCATGAGCTGTATGCTGATGTTTGGTTGGGTTTTTCAGAGAACACGTTATATCAATTCTTAAAAGAAGCAGGCTTTAGCCAAGTAGAAATCAACGTGGTCGCTCGTGAAGAGGAAGCCCCCAATTTTCAGACCGTACTGGCGAGTGGCGTGAAACGGTAAGTGAGGCCGCAGTGAGTTGAGAGCCACGCGCAGCCTTCTCAACATTAGAATAAGTTTTTGGAGAATTCGGAGGTATCGAAGGGTTGCGTTCGCCTTGATTCAGACAGGTTAAGATAAAAGTTGCTAATTGCCGCCCCTTTATCGTTTGTTAGATCTATGGATAGCGAGACGGTGCTTAAATATTTCGATGCTGATTCTGTGGTGGATCATTATGCACTGGCCAGCACACAAGTGGGCTTGTGGGAATCTGAAGAGAAGATTTTTTCCCGAGTGTTTCAGCCGCAGAATTCGATCCTCGAACTTGGTTGTGGTGCGGGGCGTATTGCATTTGGCCTGCATGAGTTGGGGTATCAGCATATCATGGCGACAGATTATTCAAAACCCATGATTCAGCGCGCTCGGCATCTGTCGACATTGTTGGAATATAATATTCCATTACGCGTGTGCGATGCCGCGGATCTGGAGTTTGAAGACAATGTGTTTGATGGGGCGATTTTTGGTTTTAACGGATTAATGCAGATCCCCCAGGCATCGCGTCGTGAACGGGCCTTGAGTGAGATCTTTCGGGTGATCCGTCCAGAGGGCTGGTTTGTTTTTACGACCCACGATCGGGATCGTTCACCACACAGCAGCTTTTGGACGCAAGAAGAGCGACGCTGGCAGCAATCAGAGCAATCAGCCGAGCTAGATGATTTCGGAGACCGTACTGAAATGACGGCAGATGGTGCCCATTACATGCATGTGCCTTCTATGCCAGAGATGGAAGCAGTGTTAGAGCGTACGGGCTTTCGGATCGAGGCAACGGTTATGCGCTCGCAGCTCGCTCACGAATCCACCGAGGTGGCAGCATTTTCTGACGACTGCCGTTTTTGGGTCGTGCAGAAGCCTGCGGCACACAGTTAGATTAAGCCGGCATCATTGAAGCTAAAGAGGCCGACATCTTTCGGATCTTTGTTGCGCTGACCTACTATAATATGATCAAGCAGATCGATGCCGATCACTTTGGCCGCATCGTTGAGTTGACGTGTAACCACGATATCAGCACGACTAGGGGCTGGGTCTCCGCTGGGATGATTATGAACCGCAATGATCGCGGCTGCGCTGAGCCGAATGGCTTCGCGGAACACTTCTCGAGGGTGTACCAACGCACACGTCGCCGTACCTGAGGTGGCTTCAATACGCCGTAGTAGACGGTTTTTACGATCGAGGCAGAGTACCCAAAATTTTTCGACTTCGAGTCCAGCAATAAGTGTACGAAAGTGGCGGGCGACTACCTCAGGGGAGTCAAATAGGGTCTCTTGGGTGTGATCTTCTTGTAAGATTCGCTTGGCAAAACTCATCACTGCGAGCAGTTGAAGCGACTTCACCTTACCGATGCCATGAATGGTTTGAAAATCTTCAGCGGACCAGCGCAGTAGTCGTGAGAGTGAGCCGGCTTGGTCGATTAATTGCCCAGACATGGTAAGCACGTCGACCCCCTTCGGACCACTACGCAAAATCATTGCTAGAATTTCACGATCACTCAGTGCCTCGGCCCCATGGCGCTCGAGCCGCTCTTGCGGACGATCGCTTACCACCATATCTTTAATCCTATGACTGGATATTTGTAAAGTGCTCATATGTTCACTTAATATGGCAGGATTTTTAGTTTTAGCAATCACCAAGAATGAGCGAATCGATTTCGATGGAGATTCTTGAAAATCCGTGCAAGGTCGCTTTTCGTGAAATTTACACCTGAAAAACCAAGCCTATTTGGCGAAACACTTGAAAGTCTGACAGAGCGCGTTGTAGAAGCGGGTTTTCCTAGTTTTCGAGGTAAGCAGGTCATGGAATGGCTCTACAAGAAGCGTGTCGATAAATGGGATGCGATGTCGAATCTGCCAAAGGCCTTTCGCACATGGCTAGATGGGCAGTATATTTTGTATCCGACAAATTCGTTGCTAGATAAGCGTTCAGATGATGTGACGCAGAAATTTTTACTAGAGTTGGAAGATAAATCGTTAATTGAAACGGTGCTGATTCGTGCTCCCCAGACAGGTGTGGGTCAGGAAAACTCACGTAAGACGGTGTGCGTGTCGATTCAGGTGGGCTGTGCGTATGGCTGTAAATTTTGCGCTTCAGGGCTCGCTGGGTTTAAGCGTAACTTAATGGCAGCCGAGGTCGTTTCTCAGTTGATGCATATTTGTAAGATGGAAGATGCTCATACGAAGCGGGCCAAAGAGGAAATCGCATCCTTTGATAACATTGTGTTTATGGGCATGGGTGAGCCCTTGGCGAATTATGATACGCTGGTACAGACGATTAAGATTCTCAATGCCGAGTGGGGTCTCAATTTTGGTGCACGACGCATTACCGTATCTACTTCTGGGCTGGCTCCCAAAATTATGCAATTGGCGCAGGAGGGCGTTGCTGTGCGATTGGCAATCTCGCTGCATGGCGCGACCAATGAGGTGCGCAGTCAAATCATGCCGGTGAATAAGAAGTATCCGCTGGAAGAACTCATTCCTGCTGCGAAGGCGTTTAAAGATAAGCATGGGCGCATGCTCACACTCGAATTTATTATGATCGAGGACATTAATGACAGCCTCGATCAAGCTAAAGAGTTGACCAAAATCGCCCGCGAGCTGCATGCGCATGTAAATTGTATTCCTTATAACAAAGTGGAAGGCCTAGAGTGGAAGCGTCCAAGCGTCCGCCGCCAGGATGCTTTTGTCGATGTGCTGCGCAAAGGTGGTGTCTCTGTGACGATTCGTCGTGAAAAGGGGCACGATATCAATGCTGCTTGTGGGCAGCTACGCTTAAAGACTGAAAAGGCGATGGCTGTTGCTGAGGCCAAGCCGAGCAGTCCATATCTCGATCCACAGCTGTAGACTTTCCTCCAACTAGTTAAGGCGATCGACTGCTTCTTAGTTAACGCACCTCACCCTGGCCGTGGATCACGTATTTATAGGTGCAGAGCTCGTTTAGTCCCATGGGACCGCGGGCATGTAAGCGGTCGGTGGAGATACCGATTTCTGCGCCGAGGCCAAATTCAAAACCATCTGTGAAACGGGTCGAGGCATTGTGGTACACTGTGGAGGCATCGACTCCCGCGAGGAATAAGCGGGCTGCTTCAGCATCTTCGGTCACAATCGCGTCGCTGTGGCCAGAGCCGTTGGCATTGATCAGCTCGATCGCTGCTTTGGTATCAGCGACGACTGCGATCGAAATTATCAGGTCCGTGTATTCCGTCGCAAAGTCTTCTGGAGTGGCATCGACAATAGGCAGACCTGTACCAGTGAGAATCGCTTTGGCTTTTGGCTCAACGCGCAGCTCAACGCCGCGATCGTGTAATGCTTTAGCAAGCTGCGGGAGTTGTGCAGTTGCGCCTTGGTGTACGATCAAATTTTCTGCAGCATTGCAGACGCTGGGACGCTGGCATTTGGCGTTGATCAGGATCGATTCCGCTTTTTCAGGCTCAGCCGCGGCATCAATATAAATTGAGCAGACACCTGTGTAATGTTTGATTACAGGAATGCGGCTATTTTCAACAGTGAAGCGAATCAAACTCTCGCCGCCGCGTGGAATGATGCAGTGAATGGTATCGTCTTGCTTCAGTAGAACGTTGAGAGCAGCTCGGTCGGTGGTCGGGATGACTTGCACGGCATCTTCGTTGATGCCAGATGCCTGGAGTGCACCGCGAATGATTTCAGCCAGCTTCATATTGCTGTGAAAGGCTTCTTTACCGCCGCGCAGAATCGAGGCGTTGCCGGATTTGAGGCACAGAATCGCGCAATCGATCGTCACATTTGGTCGCGATTCATAGATGATGCCAATGACACCCATAGGCACTCGGATCTTGCGTAGGTCGAAGCCTTTTGGCGGAGCGAGGCGCTCTATTTCCGCCCCGACAGGATCAGGCAGTGCGGCGACTTGGCGCACGCCTTGGGCCATCGCTTCG
>Ga0129327_10001453_pt1 | contig 14014 bp, 6 predicted proteins | sample CPBDNA_6_FD_111799 | JGI IMG/M metagenome (GOLD analysis project Ga0129327, IMG submission 111799) | Freshwater to marine salinity gradient microbial communities from Chesapeake Bay, USA - CPBay_Spr_31_0.8_DNA | ecosystem: Environmental > Aquatic > Marine > Coastal | place: USA: Chesapeake Bay... | reverse complement strand
TCGTCGTCTTCTCCGTCGTCGTTCCCTCGTCGCTCTTCCTCTTGACAAACTTCATAAACTCATACGTCACCCATAACTTCCCACCAAACGTGATTGGTTTAATAAACGCTCTCAGCGTCAAACTCTCCGCTAACGCAACCGTCAGACGCGTCGGATCGGTTTTCGCTAACATCGGTATTCTTTCCACCGCTCGGCGCGCCGGTTTCGAAGACGTTTCCAGCATTTTCAGGAACACCGGTTGGACGTTGTTTTTAATCACGTGCACGTTTGCAAACGGTTGGCAGAGCGTTTTTGACGGTTGAATGCCGTACGCGGCGACCCACGTGGACGCGGCGAACGCGATGGAGAAGATTTCGTGGAACCTGTTTTTACGTAAATTGTTGTTTTACGTTGTTTTATCCGCGTCGAAGCAGCGCACGTTAAAGAAGAGAGAAATGGTATCAGAGAGCGCGTCAACATCATCATCATCATCATCATCATCCGATGATGATGGAATATATTTCAGAAGAAGAAGACAAAGAGAACAAAGAAAGCACGCACGCGAACGCCAGCGGGATATCTCTCGCGGTGAGGCCTTTGTCGAGAAAGTATTCCTTGATCCTTCCCATTCTTCTTCGTTTCTTCAGGAGTCGTGAGAGAGGTAGTCGTCAGGGAGTCGAGATATCTTTTCGTGGTGTCTGTCTTTTTTCTCGTTTTTTTTGACTCGCTTTAAAATTTAGGGTGTTCAACCCTAGCCTTTTTGACGAGACCAATTTCGAAATTACGACGAACACTTATTTGCGCGCGCAAGAAAGCGCTCTTTACTTTTTTATACGCGCGCAAAAAGAGAACGAAAGTCTCTCGGACAGAGAAAGAAGAGGACAGAGAGAGAGCGAGAGGTGATTTTTCTGTGTCGTGAAAAGAGTGCGATTGTTTTGGTTTCTGAGAGTTGTTTCTGTGAATTAGTATAGAATACAGACATCACATCACAAAAGCCGCGGCGAAGAGATACGAGGATGGAGCACCACGAATCCGCGACGTTAATGACTGCAAACGAGGACGAACGCGTCGCGCTGCTTCTCAAAAGCGGCAGTAAACGAATGATGACACCCGTATCGTCATCATTCGCGCAAAAAAGAACCGCCGCCGCTCCAACGATGAAAGCGGTATCGATCGCGTGCTTCGTCTGTTTCTGCGCATTCGCATTCGTGAGTCGTAATCACCCTTTGAAGACGTATTTGGAAAATCGACTCATCGTGCAAACGCTCGGGGTGAAACCAAGCGACGTGGCGTCGTCGTCATCGTGCGAAGATATCGTGGAACGAGAGACACAAGCGATGACGTTTTACGCGACGGATTTATTCGGGTGGTCGCCGTTCGTGGAGACGAGATTGGACGCGTCGTACAAGAGGCGAAGTTTGAAATACTCTTTGAGTAGGAGCTCGGCGAGCGCGGCGGAGAGCTCGGAGCCGTCTGAAAAGGAAGAAGAAGAAGAAGAAGACGAAGACGAAATGGTGGCAATCGCGAGTCCGACGGAAATTGAGAACGAGGTTGGTGGGACGGACACGTCGGAAGACGAGAGAGGGGAGAGGCAGCAGCAACAGTTGGTCGTCGCCGGGAGCGAAGAAGAAGAAGAGGTAGAAGGAGAAGAGGCTGCGACGACGACAGCGACGACGACTGACGAAGATAATAACGATGCACCCGATGACGATGAATCAACCGCAAAGACGACGAGTGAAAACGAAGAAGACGGAGAAAGCTCCGTGGGAAGAAAAGAAGTGCGAGAATACGAAAACGAAGACGAAGAGAGCACCGAAAAAGCCGCCGCGGAGAAGTTGGCAAACGCGAAAGAGCTGCTCTTTGTTCCTCCAGACAAGACGCCGTACAGGTATGCGTTTATCGATTGGTTAAAGCCGGCGTTACAGGACGATCCGCGGATTGCGAATCACATCAATGATGCCGATATGGTGTTGTTTACGGATTCATTCGCGGATGCGAATCCGTACATGGCGAAGTTTTTACACGAAAACGACGTCGAGGACGAAGAATCGCGAGCGAAATGGTGGTCGGAGCAAAAAGACAACTCGAAAGTGTTGGCGCAAAACTTGTTCTCGAGAATGTCCAAGGAAAAAGATCAAGCGAGCAGAGCGGTTGCATTTTCGAACTTTTTGTTCCCGTCTGAGCGTTTTATTTTGCGTGAAAAAGACGAGATTGGAGTGCCGGAATACGCGCAGGTCGGCAGCGACGCCGTGGTGGGCGATAACAAGAAGAATTCGAACGTCTTCATAGCTGTAACGGATGTTTCGCCGGCGCATATTTGGGAAAAAGCGTACAAGACGAACGGTATTGCCATGCTCGTGCCTTTTACCGCGAATTCGGACATTGCTCGAGCATCGCTGAAGTTGAAAAATAATTTTTTCTACGAGCGCGAACGACCGGAAATGTTTTACACCGGCGACTTGGAGTTTCTTCACGACACCATGCAAGCGCCGATGAAAAACTTAATCAGCGCAGAAGGTCAGAACATCCACTTGGGTAAATCGAAATCGTTGAACTCCGATAACGACGTCAAAGATTACGCCGAAGGCTCCTTGCGTTCGTCGTTTTGCTGGATTCCGAGATCGTACGATAAGGCGCGATTTGAGACGTCGACGAGAGTCATCGACTCGATTGCAGCCGGCTGCATCCCAGTCGTTGTCGTTGATTCGATCGCGGAGTCTCTCCCATTTAAGTGGGCGGTGGATTATAAATCTTTCATGTTGCAAGTGCCGGAAAAAATCTTCGTGGAGAACCCGTTGGAAGTCGCGGAGGCGGTTTCTAAAATTTCATCCAACGCGTTGCAAGCGATGCGCTCGAAAATGTTGGACGCGAGAGCGAAACTCGTCTGGAACGACCGAAACGATGCCGGGGATGCGTGCGATAAAGATACGGGTCGATGCTCGTTAGCGCCGAAATTATTTTTGGACGAGATATTGTATCGCGTGAAGCAAAATAACGCGGAGATTCAATCCGCCATGTGCGACAGACGCACGGACGGAGATGGGAGCTCAGATTGGGTCGATGGCGGCGTGTGGACTGGCGAGAAACTCTGTGCACCGTGGTTGGCAAAGACTGGATTGTGCAAAGCCTCAAAGAAAGATTCAGAACGCGAAGAGAGAGAAGAGAGTGCGTCATCGAAGGAGGAGGACGGGGGAGAAACAGCCGCGGAGAAGGCCGTTGACGCCACCACCAATGAAGAAACAGACGAAAAAGCTAAAGCTCCGGAATCTGGAGGAGAAGAACAGGTTGACGAAAAAGAAGAAGAAGAAGAAGAAGAAGAAGAAGAAGCTGGGTCCAGCAACAGTTTTGACATCAACGAAGAACTCGAAGCGGCGATTTCGGGGAAGTCTCGAGCGGAAAAAATGGAAGAAATCGAAGCGGAACAAAAGGCCGCCTCGGAAAAGGAGAACCTCAAGAAGGCGCGGAAAGAATCCGAACGCAAACAAATCGAGGAAGCATTGAAACGCCAAGAGGACGGAAACTACGAGTTGGAGGAGGAAAAGTCAATCAAAAAAGAAGATTTGAAGGAAGAAATCGAGGAACAACCTGAAACGGCGGAGGAAAAGATGGACACGAGCGCTATGGAGAGCAGCATCGAGGATGAAATCGCGGCGACGGTACAACCAGAAGCTAAGATTAGTACGCCTTCGAACGACTCAATCGCGAGTGAGGGAGAAGAAGAAGAAGCCGGTTCTGATGTAAAAAAGGAGAGCGACGACGAGCAGGAAGCGAGAGAAGAAGAGGAACGCAACACGAGCGCGATGGAAAGCGAGATGGAAAGCAACATCGAGGACGAAATTGCCGCGACGGTACAACCATCCGCCGTAATCACCAGTGCTGCTGCCGAAGAAAGTAGCGAAGAAGAAAAAGAAACAGGAGGTGAAGAAGAACAACAGAAGGAGAAAACGCCCGAGGAAGAAGCGCAAGATCTCGCCGAGGACTTCGCCTCCGCCTCCGATTCCGGCCAAGACTCCAAATCCTTCGGCGAAGACTTGTACAACAAACTCATGGGCGGCAACTCCATCAAGAGTGCCACCACCGACGATAGCACAACGTCATCATCACCAACATCTAGCGCCTCAACGGAAGACAACACCGGCATCGATTTAGACCAGTTCGAGACTTCGTCCAAAAAAGCCTCGGACGTCGAGGACGGAGACCCCGACGGCGACGACGCTTCGCGCGACGACGCCGACGACGGCTGGTCCAGCTCTTTGGACAACGAATCCTACTAAAACGTAATACTACGAATACTACTACTAACACTACTACTAATAAACGCCGCATTTATATGTAGTAAAAGGCGTGTCCGCGTTGTGCTCTCGTATATATTCTTCTCGAAGCTTTTACCGCTTACGCAAAAATTCAAAAGAACACAAATCATTTGACATTTGTTTCATCATTGACAATTGACGTCATCATCCATTCGCTTTGGCGACGTTTTTAACGAAATATCTTTCGTCGTGCCTCGCGCTAATCTTTCCTCACATAACTCGCTTTGCGCGCGCGAATCAACACCCAAGCAAAATGCATCACTCGTCGTCAAAATCGCTTTCCTCGTGCGCCTCTCGTTCTTCCTCGTTTGCCCTTCCTCCGTCGAGGTGTAAGACGAAGGCGCACGCATCCTCGAGACGAGGACATCGAACGCCCACGACGCAGGCGATTTTTGGTCTCTTCGAAGGAACGACGACGACGAAAACGAACGACGACGACGCTTTGAAGAAGAAGAAGACGGAAACGACGAAAGGAAGTTCTCCACCTCCTGAAATCTCGCAGACGTTGCAATCCTTGGACGACTTACTCGGCGAGGACCCGAAAATTATCGAGGAACGTAAGGCGGACGAAAGAGCGAAAGCGCAGTACGCGTTGCAGCAAGAAAAAAAAGAACAAAAAGAAGAGACGAAAAAAATGAACAAAAAACGGTTCGAGAAGTTTCAGTTCGCGGTGAAACAATCGACGTCGATACAACGGTTACAGGCGGTCTTTTTGGAAGGTTTTTTACTCCCGAACGTTGCATCGTCGTCGTCGTCTTCGAGAGAAGAGAAGATGGAGTTCTTTGAGTTACCGAGCGAGATTATCGATCCGAGAACCGGGGATCGATTGAAGGCGAGCGCGAAGGCGTCGTCTTCGTCTTCGTCTTCGGAGTCGACTGGGGAGGAGGACGCGACGACGACGACGATTACGAATAGCACGGTGAATAGATTACCCGGGGAGTTTCAGATTCCGATTATTCCTTACGGACACGTGGTCGTTCCAGGAGCCCGAGCGAAATTGAACTTGTTCGAGCCGAGATGGTTGACGCTCTTTTCGAAACTGTTGAAACCAGAAGACGCGGAGGAAGATCGAACGATTTTGACTTCTCACGAATGGGGGGGCAGTCGAGACGCGAAAACGATTGATTTTAGCAAAGTTGAAATGATAGCGGATTACGAATCCGGCGAGAGACGGTTCGATATCGTCCCCGGGGCGAACCGGTACCCGGAAGACGGCTTTGTTGGCACGAACGCGTTTGGCGCGGTGTACAGAGGCATCGACGGTAAAATTGCCGGTTTAGGCGTCAAGATGGAAATCGAAGCGCACGATGTCGCAGTGGACGGGATTTTACTCTCCGTGTGTGCTCGTGCGAGCGCGAATAGGTTTAAAATTTTGCGCGTCGTCCAAACGGAACCGTACATTATCGTCGACGCTGTGCCGTACGACGACGATTTTGCCAACGCGTCCATGGACGAGGACGTCTCCGAGGCTGAACAAAATTTACTCGACGCCTTGGAAACGTTGAAATCCAACGACAACTATTACTACGAAGCCGTTGGATTACAGTACGACGAAGATCCATCGACTGGAAAGATTTCGGTGAAGAAACTCATCGAACCCGAGTTTAAGTCCTTCACGTTCTCGGAAATCTTTTTGTACAACAAAGACGACGTCGCGTTACAAATCCTCGCGAGCAAATCTCCAAAAGAGCGCGCGGAAATCGTCACCAACATCGCCAAACAAATGAAAGCTGGAATGAAGTTCGGCTTAAACCCTCGAAACGCTCGCGTGTTGAGAATTTTGACCTTTTGGGGGTCTCTCTTTGCCATCGGAAGCGGTTTGACGCTCGTGCGCGACATCGCCGGTTTCTGATTTTGATTGATTTCGTCCGTCGAGAACAATAACAACCGATTCAGACGACGTCGTCTGAAAAGCCAAACGTAACAGAGAGAGAGAGAGAGAGGATCGAATCAAAATTTGTAATAAAACAACTACCATATCGTATGATTACGACGCTGTTCGTAAAATTTTACTCTTCTTCTTCTTCTTCTTTCAACCACCCAATGCCCCTTCCTCGAACGAAAAAAAAAATATACATTTTTTTGAAAAAAAGCAGAAAAGAAAACAGGAACACACCCGCCGTTGAAATGCGAATTTATCCGTCTTTTCAATAGCGCTTTAATTAGCACTACCACACACACACACACACGCAAGCGTTGTATTTCGCGTTACGTTTCGTAGCGGTTTACACATAAATACGGAAGAGTAGAGTTCTTTTTGTGCTTTTAAGAGCGGATTTTGCGTTCGCATCTTTGAGATCGAGAAGCGTTTTCTTCATTTATTCGCGCGTTCTGCAATTTTCGAAGGCCGAAGAAGAAGTTTCTCGGGAGATAGAAATAATTGCGCGAATTTCCAACGCACGAAATGAGCGCTTTATCACTCGCTTCGAACGCGTTTACGCACGTAAAACCGAACGTTTCGAGACGAGGACGATTGAACCGCGCGAGATGTGCCGCTTCTGTGGCACGTTTGGAGTCGCGTGGCGTCGCATCAAAGCGTAACGATTCTTTTTCCGCCAACACTCATTGTCTCGAGCGCAAATCGTCCGTCGCGGGGGGTGCTTTATCTGCTCAAATTTTACCGGCAAAAGCGTCTGTGTTGACGTCGTCATCCTCGGCGTTTTATCAGCACTGCTCAAAAAGAAACAACAACAACACCACCACCACTTCTGCGATGCGATCGTGCTTGCAAGTGTTCAACGCGGTGAGCGATTACGCCGGCGCCGAGGATCAAGGCACCGGACGAGTTGATAAGAGCCAGTTTCACGCCGCCATGAGGATTCCGAACACGGCGATGGCGAAAATCGGTCGACAGTTGGGCGGCGGCGGAGCGGCGACTTTGGAGAAGGTGAGCATGGATTTATCGAGTTCGGTACAATCAGTGGCAGCGCCAAAGTTATCTGACGGCGATAACGGGGGGAATAACGGGGGGAAGATCAATAACGGCGGGGGCGGCGGCGACGGCGACGAAGGCGACGACGACGATTGGTTCGACGAAGAAGACGGCGACGGCGACGAAGGAGGATACATTTCTTTGAGAGAAGGGATCCCGGAAACGTTCGAAAGAGAGGCGATTCAAGCCGTGTTGTCCGAGTGGTTTAAAACGATCGCGAGTTTACCGGCTGGTTTGAGAATGGCGGTGGAGATGGGCGTCGTTTCGAGCGCGCAGTTGGTCAGATTCATGTCCGTGGACGTTAGACCGTCCGTGGTAAGAGTCGTCTCCAGATCTACTCCGCAGTGGGCATCCAGAGCGTTCGTTGGTCGATTAATGGCAGAACCGGCGTTTTTGTACAAGCTTGCGTTTGAACAAGCGGTGACGGTTGCGGCTGGTACCATGTACGAAGTCGCGCACAGAGGGGATAAGTTGAAGAAAGAGTGGGACTTGGCGGCGTCCAACGTGGCGCAAATGTGCGTCGCAAACTTGGCTACGGTCTGGTTGTGCACCCCATCGCGATCCTTTGGCGGCGTCCAAAAGTTTGGCTGGCAAAAAGCGTTGGCGGGTATGCCGAACAACGCGTTTGACCGCGCCGGACCTTTGCGACCGTACACCACCGGCACCAGAATCGCCTCCGTCGTAGCTAAAGGCGCGGAGCTCTCCGCCGTCGGTGTCGTCATCGGGGGTGCGTTCAGCGGCTTAAACAACTTATTAGTCAACTCACACAAAAAGAAAGAAGGAAAAAAATGGAAACCAGCCGTGCCGGTGCCGGACGTGAAGACGTCCGCGTTGGGTATGGGAGCGTTCCTCGGTTTGTCGTGCAACGCCAGATATCAATTGATTGGCGGAGCGGATCGATGGATGACGGATCGCTTGACGAGCTTAGGATCTGCAATCACCGCCACGGCGTTGATGCGATTGACGAACAATCAAGTTGGTGAACAAACGAGATTGTTCTTGCTCGGCTTACCGTTGCACGCGCAAAGACAGCGAGTACGGGGCACGACTGGATACACGCGCGCGTCGTCCAAAAAGTCTGCGGGGGGTGTTAGAAAAACGAAAAAGGTGAAGCGAAAGGTGAAGCGAAAAGTACCGGTGGCTGCTGTTGCGGCTGACGCGACCGTTGCTCCGCCCGCGACGCCAGCCATGGCTTAATAATAAGACATTTTTTTATCGGTTTTCAAGACGCCTCTTCTCGAGTATTGACACGAGAGACTGACGACGATTCAGACGACGACGCGTCGTTTGCGGCCAGCAGAACACAGTGCGTGAAATCTGGCTTTTTCTATATAGTAGCATCGAGCGCAAAGATAAGTGAAACTAGCTATTCACTTATTGTAAATACGATCACACATTTGTCCATCTGCGTTACATACGTATTCATATTCGTCTTGTGTCTTTCTCTCTCGTTTTCTCTCTGAATTCTCCCTCAGAATTACTCCACTTGATTCCTCCTTCTCGATCGATCGATGATGGCGCACCCGCACGTTTTCTCTCGTCCTCCAGGAGCGACGATGGTATCCTTCTCCTCCTCCTCGTCAAAAAAAGTGGTTTTCAAGTGTCATCATCGAGGTAAACGACGCACACGACGACGAGAACGTTCGTCTTCAATTCGCCGCCGTCTCGTTTTCCCCGACAGTGTTTGCTGCGTTTCGAACGACGGTTCAGACGACGATGAATGGGTCGAACGCGCGTGCGTCTTGGCGGACTCATCCGCGGGCGAGTGCGCGCCGCACCCAAAATTCGCGTGCGTGATTGTGCACTCGAAAACGAGAGACATCCTGTGCGAAGCGTTTCAGTTTGGCCAAGCTGGTGAGAAGTGCGAGAGGCAAGCGGAGAGGAAACTGCGAGAAGTTCTGTCGTCGTCGTCATCTCTGGCAAAGAAAGAAACGACGACGGAAACGGGAGAGTACGACGTGTATTTGAACATGGAACCGGTGCACGGAATTGAGGTGTCCGGGGAAACGCGTTCGGTGGACGCATTGACGCGCATGCGCTCGCGCGGCGTTCGACGGATAGTTATCGGCACCATGCACCCGAACGAGAAGTTTCGAGGGAACGCGATTAAGGAGTTGGTCGAGAGGGGAGGTTTTAAGAAAGAACAGATTGTGGTGTGTAAAACGAATACGCGAGGGGCGATGTGTGCGAGGAAAGTAAACGAGGCTTTGTTGTATAGATGTGCCACGGGCGGGTACCCTCACGGCGTGTATAAATACGCGATGACTTTAGACGGGAAGATTGCGAGTTCGAGCGGGAAGTCAAAGTGGGTGACGGGACCGGAATCGAGAGAAACGGTATTTCACGAGAGAGCGAGGTCAGATGCGGTGATTGTCGGTGGTGGGACGTTGCGGACGGACGATCCGAGGTTGACCAGTCGGAATGGGGACGGGACGTTGACGCACGCGTATCAGCCGGCGAGGGTGGTGTTGTCGAGGTCGTTCGACGTGCCAGAAGACGCGAGGTTATGGGATACGTCCGTGGCTTCGACGATTGTGATGACGTCGGCGAGTCACGGAAAACCAGCTTTGGCGAAGATATTGAGAGATAAAGGCGTAGACGTGGTAGAATTTGAGGGCGAGTTTACCATGGATAAAGTTTTAGACGAGATGCGCCAGAGAGGCTGGTTGCAAACGTTTTGGGAGTGCGGTGGAACGCTCGCAGCGCCGGCTATTACGGCTGGTGCGTTTTCGCGGGTGTTGGCATTTGTAGCGCCGAAAATCGTTGGCGGTGGTTCGAAAGCACCGACGCCGATGGGCGATTTTGGATGCGACGCAATGGCGGACGCGGTGCCTTTGAAAGCGACCGACGCCAAGGTGTACGGAAGGGACGTCTTGATTACCGGATACTTACCAAACGCGTTCGCAAAAGGAAGATTAAAACGATTTGTCGAAGGTGGGTGGATGGATGGTAAACGGGATGGATTTGTGGACGTCGGTGAATCATCGGACGATTCCGAACGCGTGGATACGTTTGGCGAAAACGAGGTTCTGGCGGACGTGGAGCAGTGTTGCGCGGACGAAGCGGAATCTAATGACAATGAAAAAGACGACAATGCGAGCGACGAGATTCGGTTTTACAAATCCTGGGACACGTACAGCGCTCTCTCAAACTTTAGCGCGCACGCGGTCGATATCGACGGAGAAAACTGGCTGACGTCTGAATCGTACTATCAAGCGCAAAAATTCGACGATTCGCACCCCGACGGCGTAGAAATCAAAAATGCTATTCTTAAAGCGAATTCTCCAGAAAAAGCGAGCAGAATTGGACGATTAAAACAACGCGAAAGACCAGATTTGTTGAAGAAAGATTGGAACTCGATTAAAATACACGTCATGGATCGCGTCTTGCGCGCAAAGTTTACGCAGCACCGGTCGGCGCAATCCTTGCTTCTATCCACCGGTCAAAAACGTTTGGTCGAAGACTCGCCCGTTGATAACGTTTGGGGGAGTGGGCGAAACAACGACGGCAAAAACTTGTTAGGTGTGGCGTTGATGAAGCTGCGCGATGAGCTCCGAACGTCTATCGTGAAAGACTTTCTCGTGGATGAGTTGGAAAGGCTGGACGACGAAGATTTAGCGAACGTCGAACCGCCAAAGTAAAAAAACAAATAGTTTGTAGCGCACATAGCATGCATATATGCCTAGAAATATTTAGTAAAGATAACGTACGATTACAAACTAATTTCTGACGTAATCCACACTCGTTACCGACCGAATCTCCCTCAACAAAGCTTTCGCGGTTTGCTTTTCCGGCCCTTGGAAATCGAGAAGTTTCGAGCACGCTTCCTCGGCGGCGCCAAATTTACCCACGCCTTTATAATATTTTGCTAAGAATAACAAACCATCGATGGAGTCTTGCGTCTCTGCATAACTCCCAGTCTCGCGCTTCAAACGTTCTAAGTTTCGTAAATGGTAATGTGCCGCCGCTTTCCAATTCTTTTGTTGCTCGTGAAGCTTTGCTAATCTCCCGAGCGCGATGCCTTCCTTATCGCCGCACGCCACCGCTCGTTGGTATACGCGAATGGCTGCTATCGGTTGGCGTAATCCGTCCGCTTCATAGCAAGCACCAATAGCGCACCACATCCGACTATCGTTCGGGCGCAACTTAGCCGCCGCTTGGTAGTAATACACCGCGTACACGTGCATGGAAATTAACTCGTACATTTGGCCTAAACCATACCACGCGCGATAATCTTTCGGGTTGATATCCACCGCGCACCGGTAGGCCTCAATCGCGGCTTTTGGATTTTTCATTTCCGTATACTCGTGACCTAATAACGTCCACGCGGACAAGTAATCTCGATTCAGACGTAACGCGCGACGGAAGTACGTCACCGCTTTCTCGTGTTGTTGCTTTAACGAATAATAGTTTCCGATGACGCAACACGTTTCAGGCGTGTATTTGTTCGTGTTGGAAATTCTGTGCGCCAGATGTGCTAACTTGGCAAAATCTTCTTTCACGTATAAGATATTCGAATACGCGTCTATGCCTTCAATTCTGTGTGGATCGACTTCAATCACTCGCTCGAACAACTCTTCGGCTTCGTCGAACTCTCTCAAGTTGTATTGCGCTATGGCGCACTTGGTCAAAATCGAGGACGAACGCTTGAAAATCTCCGAAAGCCTATCAAACTGTTGCATCGCTTCCACGTTCTTTTGACTCTCTAAATTAAACTCCGCGATGAACCATTGGTAACACCAATGGTCTCTCGGTAACCTCAAGTTGGCGATGGTGTCTTCGTCGCACAAATCTACTAACCCTTGCCAAGCGCTCCAAAAGGTTGGATACAGCCTCGCCGATTCGGCAAACTTCACTTTCGCCGCGTCCAATCGCCCTCGTTCTCGAAATACCAACGCCTGCAAATAGCAGATGAACGCGCACTTATTCTCGTTATTATTATGCTCCCTAGTGCTATTATTCGTACTACTGCTGCTGTTATACTTTTCGTACTCATCCAGCCCGCTCTGGACGACGTCCAACTCTGGATTATTCGCCATCCTCCCGACCAACTCGCCCCGAACTCTCGGCCCTTCGTTCCTATCCAAATCGTCTCCATCCATATCGTTCGCATCCGAAACGTTCCCTTTCTTTCCATCCTCTCTATCTCCAGCCGCCCCACTCGGACCTTTCGCGCGCACATTCGCCACGTCTCGCCTCGTCGTCTCGCCCGCCAAGAAGAGCGCGTACAGTTCGAGAAACGTCTTCAAAGGTTTCCCGTGCGCGGACGCCGGCGACGACGTCGCCAGCAAATCCGCGCACCTTCGGTACTCGCCTAAATCGAAATACGATTTGGCTAATATGTACGTCGGATCGTCCTGTCCGTGGTTGTTTGATGAGGTCGTCGTCCTCGTCGTATACTCCTCTCCTTCGCCTCGAAACGGCACGTTTCCAACCGGTTCGGGAAACGAAATCACCCTTAACTCTCTTTCCTTTTCCTCCTTCGCATTCTCAAAATCCTCTGTTTCTTCCTCGCTCAAACCTTTAGATGGTGGTGAAGGTAACCCACACAACTGTTCCGCGGCCCATTTCTTGGCGCATTTCAAACCTCTCCGGTTGCAATCCTCCACGGTTGAAGCTAACTCCACTCGAATGGTCGCCATCGAGGTCTCGGTAAACGAGAACGATGATTTTTCCGTCTCCATGCTCTTTCTCTCTTCTTCTTAAAGAGCCCTTCGAAAAGCGCTTGCAATAAAAGAAGAGAAAAGCAAAGGAGAGAGAGAGAGATACAAAAGTTTTTCAAAGAAAGAAAGAGAGAAAGAAAGAACAAAGCTCTCTCAAGCGCAGAATAGAAGCACTGATGTGTGTCCCTCTGTTTCTCCCCAATTTCTAAGTTTCTCCAAAAGCTTCAGTTCTTTTTTTTTGAATTTTTTTCTTTCGTTTCGTTTCGTTTGTTTTTTTTACCTTGAACACCCTAAACAACTCCTTAAAAAAGAATCTCAAAGATCAAAAGAATCGAAAAGAACGAATATCGGTATTCTTACACACACACAAATACAAATACATATATACTAATAATGTTTGCTGCTACTCAACAAATCGCGTCCGTCGCCGGCCTCAAGGCCACCAAGGTTCAGGTGCGTATTCTCTGCTGCTCGTTCTTTCTTTCTTTTTAATACTACCGATCTCATCGTCGGAGCGTTCTTCTCACAACGAGCGCGCGCTTTTGATGACGATGCGAATTTTCTTCCGTATCTAATTCTCCAAAAACGAATCGACGTTTGTGATGATGCGCGAGAGAGATCTGATCTCCGATGCGCGCTGCTGGTCTCACCGAGAGAATGAACGAAAACGAATGCGCGTAATAACGCTTCTTCTCGTCGTTGCGTCGTGCGTTCGTTGGAGGTGGATCCGCAACGCATCGATTTTTGAGATCTCACTACACTTTGAGAAGAAAATATTCTCGTTCGAGAGCCGCCGAGAGAGAAAAAAATCTTCGATTTTCGATTTGATTTTATCACGCACGAGTGGCTTGTAAGAAGAGAGACTGACCTTTTTTTCTCCCTCAAACTCTTTTTCATTTATTATTATCAGTCCAAGTCCATCTCCAAGGTTGTCAAGGCTGACATCTACCCGGAATTCGGTACCTACCCGGGCGGGGGCGAATCCCCGATCATCCCGTTCGGCGACGAAAAGAACGCCGAGCGTGAAATCATCCACGGCAGATGGGCCCAATTGGGCGTCACCGGCGCCTGGGCCGCCGAGAACGGCACCGGCATCCCGTGGTTCACCGCGGGTACCTTGTGCACCC
>Ga0129327_10001452_pt1 | contig 14015 bp, 8 predicted proteins | sample CPBDNA_6_FD_111799 | JGI IMG/M metagenome (GOLD analysis project Ga0129327, IMG submission 111799) | Freshwater to marine salinity gradient microbial communities from Chesapeake Bay, USA - CPBay_Spr_31_0.8_DNA | ecosystem: Environmental > Aquatic > Marine > Coastal | place: USA: Chesapeake Bay... | reverse complement strand
AGATTTGCGATGTCTTTTTCTGCCTTTTCGACACTTTTCTCTGCACGTACTAGTGCCGGCTCTAATGTGCTTAATTCTTTTTTAAGAGCCAAAATAGCATTGTTATGTTCAGTCCAATTTGCTAACTTGTCGTGAGAATCAAGCTCTGCATCAATGTCTAAATGTTCTAATTGATCTAATCCTTGTTGTAAGCGTACAAGATCTTGTTCTTTTTTAGTATTCCAAACACTTTGTTTAGTTTTTAAACTGCGAATTGTTTCTTCAATATGCAAATTAGCAGTTTGAATAGCATCAATCTTAAGAGTTTCTTGTGTAATAGTGTCTTTAGTTTGCTTAACTTGCTCTTTAAGTGTGTTTGCTTTCTCAGACAAAATAGTAATACCCAACAACTGCTCAATAATTTGTCGTTGGTCATTAACACGCATTGCTAAGAACGGTTCGGAGTATGTATTAAGTGCAACAATGTGCTTAAACATATCATGTGACATGTTTAATAGCTCATTAATTGACTCTTGTGTTTTTCGTGAATCACCTTGCGATTCGTCATCTACTTCTTGCTGTTGATTGTTAACAAAAAACTTTAAGAATGTAGGAGAACGTCCTCTTTCGATTCTGTATTGAACACCGTCTTTTTCAAAGTCAAGAGAAACTACCATACCTTTTGAGTTAGTCTTGTTAATCAAATTATTACGTTTGATGTTTGTAAGTGCAGTGCCATATAGTGCGTAACTTAGTGCATTAATAATAGTAGTCTTGCCTGTACCATTACGAGAACCACTGTCGTCGCCACCTTGGTCAATATTTTCACCTAACACTAAAGTTAGTCTTTCTTTACTGAAATCAATTGCTTGAGTTTGGTTGCCCACACTCATAAAATTTTTGACAGTTAAATCTTTAATACGTATCATATTATAACTCGTTGTAGATGTCTAACAGCATCTTCTTGTTGAAGTTTTCACTATCAATTGCAGTAATTTCTTTAGATACAATTTCGTCAACGCTTTCAAACATTTTAATATCTAAGTCTGTTGTAATCTCTTCAATCTGCTTTTGCGGAATTAAAGTAATCTCTCGACAGTTGTGTTGACTAATGTATGTTTCTTTAATAAACTGTGCCTCTTCGTAACTAATAGGCAAGTCAATAGCAACACGCAAATACATCTTAGGTTTAATAATATCGGATGTAGGGTCAAGTAGTTGCGAAAGTTTTACAGTCCTGTACTTAGGACAATTCCACCAATTAATGTATTCAGGTTCTTTGTCGTTTTCACGATCTAAGATCATCATACCACGTTCGTCGTCCCACGCATCTGCATAGTTGTGCGGAAATGCATTACCCATATAATGTATCTTGCCTTGTACTTGTCGTTTGTGAAAATGTCCACTAAACACATACTCTTGATTTTCAAAATGCTTAGGATTTAAGTCGCCGTGATCTGGCATTTTTACAAGTGCGTTCATATAGAAGTTAGGCAATTCAAAGTGTCCAAACATATATTTGGATTTACACTTATCAATTTTCTTCCATTCTTCGCCAACAAGCCACGGAACTAGTGTAACATCTTCTTCTGTGTACATTTTATCTACAAATGTAATACCTGGAATGTGTCTTGCAAATGCAGTACTGTTAATGTCGCGCTTGTCTTTATAATACAAGTCGTGATTACCATCAAAGAAGTAGAACTTCTCAAATGCAGCACCTAACTTTTCCATACAACGTATTGTTGCATCCATTGTAGTTAAGTTTAGACTGTTCCTGTTATGATGCCAGTCTCCACAGAAGATGCCAGTCTCGCAACCGGCAGCTTGTGCTTGTTCTATGTACCAATCGATAAACTCTTCACAGTCTTCATTATGAACACGACTGTTACCTTTTAAACCAAAATGTATGTCTGTAAATACTGCGGCTTTTTTAAACAACTTGTAGTCTCCGTAGTTATGCTATTGCTAATATTATACACTGCTTGAACAGCAAAGTCAACCTTTTTGTTTTTGCGCAACGCTTTCACGTTTTAGTGCAGCTTCCCATTCACCGGCATGTTGTCTAGTATGACTAGGATTTAAGTCATTCATTTCGAGGATATCGTCTCGAATGTTTTGATTACGCTTTTCTATATTAATAATACGTACAAAACTATTAGTAACAGCGGCGGTATAATAAGCAAAGGGGTTATTGGATTTTGATTCATCAAATTGTAGTCCTATTTGTGCAAGTTGGAGGATTGCTTGTCCTCTCATTTCGTCATTATAAGTATATCCACGTACATTGCCGCGAGTAGCATAACGCTCACATAGTTTCATCCACATACGAGCAAGTTCATTAGTTGCTTTTCCGCCTTGTAAACTAAAGTTGCCATTTTCCATGCCACCTTCCCAGTGAGACTTGCCTACGCATACTAGTTCGCCATGTTCATTAAATTTATAATGCTGGTACGGCGGAAAGTTAAGTTTAACTCTAGTGTCTGCTACAGTCTTTGGATTCTTTTTACGTCCCGGTTCTTCCGGAATGTGATCAAACGTCATAATACGAAAAATAAGTTCTTCTTTAGTAATTTTTCGATAATCTACTTCAGTGTCGGCTTGTTTAATTTTTTCGCCCTTTAACTTGCGTGTGTGGTATTCAGCATCACCTAATCGTTTTGCTTTATTACGCTTTGCTTCGGCAATAGTTCTAATGTTAATTTTATCTAAGTCAGTTAAGATTATATCGAATTGATTATAATCTGGATCTACAAAGCTACTGAAAGAGGACTTCGATTTGTGAATCTCTTTAAGCATATCTTTGTTGTTTAAGTAATTTACTTTTCTCATTATTTCTCCTAGGTGTTATATACATTATAAACTACGTACATAAAAAAGTCAACTAAATAATAGTAAGGAGATATGATTATGGCAATACTAGACAGCTTATCAAAGAAAATAGGCTCTGTTGGCGACAAATTTGTTGAACGAACAAAAGACAGACTTATTGAAGAAGTAAGCGATACCGGCTTTGGCAGAGCGTTACGTACATTAAATTTATTGCCCGGAGCAAACCCAACTAAGGGCACATTCCAACAAGGTACTTGGGGGTCTTCAACTTCAAGCGATTGGCGTGTCAGGTTGTCCTTACCTCCAATGAGCTATTTTCAAAACAGTGCTTTGTTAAAACCTTTAACAGAGTCTGGTAATGCAATGGTTTTTCCATATACTCCAAACGTATTTATTACGCATAGTGCAAGATATAACGCTTTGCAGCCTACACATAGTAATTATCCGTTTCATATTTACGAAGGTTCGAGCGTGGATCAATTTACTGTTACTGGCGAATTTACTGTTGAAAATTCGAGAGAAGCAGAATACTGGATTGCAGCAGTGCATTATTTAAAATCAATTACTAAAATGGCATACGGTGAAAGTTCAAATGCAGGTTCACCTCCGCCCATTGTTAAATTAAATGGCTATGGCGATTATGTGTTTAACAACGTTCCAGTAGTGGTACAAAGTTTTAACGTAACACTACCAAATGACGTAGATTACATTCCAGCACAGGTCGGGTTTAATAATTCTTTTGCTCCGGCAAGATCTGAAATATCAATTGCACTTGTACCGCAGTATAGCAGAGACAAAGTTAATAACTTTAGTCTTGATGCGTTTGTTAGCGGCGAGTATGTAATGGGAAGTGGACCAGGGTACTTATAATGGCAAGTTACAAAGAAACAAGTCCGTGGTTTGACACACGCATTAAACAAAACCAATTTCTTGACATTTTAGAAATTCGTCCAGTTCCTGCAGAGAATGACGACATAGTGTACGAAATAGAACCACAGTATACATACCGTCCAGATTTGTTAGCATATGACTTATATGGCGATCATAGATTTTGGTGGGTATTTGCCCAGCGTAACATGAATGTACTAAAAGATCCTGTATATGATTTTGTTGCAGGAACTGAGATTTACCTTCCAAAACAACGAAATATTTCAGCAGAATTAGGAGGATAATTTGCCTATTCAAAACCTCTCAGCAAGAGCGCAACAAGCAGGTCAGGACTTATCTGACTACTTGGAAACATCTCTTGCTACGTCTACAATACCAACAAACATTAGTGTTGATCCGTTAGGAACTGCATTAACAGCCGGCGCAACAGCAGCAAAAGGTGCCATAGCTGACCTAACTGCTTCTGCAAATGCACTTTCTAATGCACTTTCAGACCCAGGGGGATTAATTGGTAATGTTCTCGGAGGAGCATTAGGCGGATTGCTTGGCGGCTTAGCAGGCGGCGGCTTTCCTAAGAAAAACGTGTTAGCACAATATGCTTCTTATAATTGTGTTTTTACATTAGGTGTGTTATCTGCAGATGAAATAAATTTTCCGGATAGTACTTATAGACGCCGTGGTCCTAATATTATAGTTCTGCGTTCAGGCGGAACAGGAAATAGACAAGTAAAAACAACTGTTGAATCTCAAGCAGGTATTACAGGTGAATATTTTATTGAAGATGTAGAAATTGACACATTAGTTGCAAGTAATCCTAAAACTAAACAAACGAATGCAACCGGTATATCTTTTAAAGTAATTGAACCTTTTTCAATGGGCATCTTTTTACAAAGTTTGCAAGTAGCAGCACTAAGAGGCGGCTGGAAAAACTATTTAGAAGCACCATTTTTACTTCAACTAGAATTTATAGGATACGATGACGAAGGACGCCCTATAAACATTCCTAAGTCAAAAAGAATGTTTCCATTAAAGTTATCTAATGCAGATTTTAACGTTACTGGCGGCGGCAGTGAATATCAAGTAACTGCAATTCCGTGGCACGAACATGCATTATCAAATTCAGTTCAAGCAGTTAAAACAGATGTCGATATTAAAGGATCTACTGTTTTAGAACTATTGCAAACTGGACCAGAAAGTTTAGCTACTATTTTAAACAATAGAGAACTAGAGCAAGTTAAAGCAGGCAATAAAAAAGTCGGCGATCAATATATTATTTTATTTCCAACTGAAAAAAATGCAGAAAAATCTGCAATAGGTTCAGGCGGCACTCCTGGTAAAGGCGCAACAACTGCGTCTACGCCTCCAGATGATTTATCTCAAGAAAGAGAGTTATCTCAAGAAAGAAAAGACGATCTATATGCTGCATTAACCGGAGTTCAAGATGGAAAAGTTCCAGATGACTTTGATGCTGAATTAAGTAAGTTATTAGGCATAACTGTTAAAAGAAGTAACATTGGTGAAAGTGTAAGAGAGTTTGGCGAAAAGCCGGAAAATATAAACAAAATTGGCAAGGCAAAAATTGTTAAAAGTTTTTTAGATTCTGGAAAGGCATTTTTTGGTAAACCTGCGTTTACGGAAGACAAGAAAAATGCCCCTGGAATATTTAAACGAGGGAATGTTACTGTAAGTGACGAAGGTCGAAGAATACAATTTAAACAAGCATCAAAACTTCAAGATATTATAGAAGAAATAATTCTGCTATCAGATTACGCTAGATCTCTTACTACTGAAGTACCTGACGACAAAGGAATGAAAACTTGGTTTAGAATTGAAGTAGATCATTATGTAATTCCTGATCCGGGCAATGTTACTAAGACTGGAGAAAGTGCAAAAGTTTATATCTATAAAGTAATTCCTTACAAAGTGCATACTTCTAGACTTGCTTCGCCTACACAGGCCGCAGCAGGTATTGCACAATTAAAAGCACAGGCCATGCGTAGATATGATTATATCTACACAGGAAAAAATGACGATGTCTTAAACTTTGACATTAACTTTAATGCAGCGTTTTATAATTCAATTTTAGGCGATTATGGACAATTAGGAAAGTCGCAAAAATTAGGAGCTGCTAACAGTACAGTTGCACCATCAGACTCTCCAAAGCACGGACAAGCAGACGGTAGTCAATCTACTGTTCCTGGTGCAGGTATTGCTCCGGCAAAACTATCTACAGGTGTTAACACAGGCGGTTCAGGAAGTGGTGCAACTAATCATCCTGAAAATATGGTTGCTAGATCATTTAATGATTCTTTAGTTAACAGTACTACTGACTTAGTTACTGTTGATTTACAAATTTGGGGAGATCCGTTTTACATTGCCGACAGTGGCATGGGAAATTATGATGCGCCTACCTTAGGATTTAATGTTACAGCTGACAATTCAATGGAATACCAAAATGGCGAAGTTGACGTAGAATTATATTTTAGAACACCGATTGATTACGGTGAAGATGGCAATATGATGTTTCCAGCAGCCGGAGGTAAAGCAATTGGTTCATTTAGCGGGTTATATCAAGTAACTACAGTTAAAAATAATTTTAATGCTAACAAGTTTACACAGACGTTAAGTTTAATTAGACGCAGAAATCAAGAAGTCGAAGGCGCAGTTGATGTAGGCTTAGAGTCAATCATTGAAAAAGGTTTAGATGCAATTATTTCTCCGTTAGCATCAGCAGCCGCAGCACCGTTTGCAGCAGCAGAAGCAGAACTAACTAAAGCACTAGGCGGCATTGGCGGAATTGCTTCTGCAGCAGCTGATTTAGATCAGAAACTTTCAGCAGCAGTAGGAGATTTAACAACTCAACTTAATACGTCTATTAACAGCGTTGTACCAAATATACCAGCAGCTCTTCAGGAAGCTTCAGGAAACTTATCATCTGCGTTAAGTAGTACTAGCAAAGCAGCTTCGGCTAGTTTAACAGCAGCATTACAAGGTAGAACATAATGGCAGACCCAGTAAATAATAATACTAATCAACGGACTTCGTCTGCATCCGAAGGAAAGAAAGAATTTAAAACAGGCCCATTTGTTGCAATTGTAAGAAACCATTTAGATAGCACATATATGGGCGGATTAGAAGTAGAATTATTATCTGCAAGTGATTCGGGCAATTCTACTAATGCACCTGGGCAATTGATCCCAGTGAAATATCTATCACCTTATTACGGAATCACGTCTTATGACGGTACAAGTAAAAATTCTAGTGCATCAAACAGTCAACGTAGTTATGGCTTTTGGGGAGTGCCACCGGATATTGGAGCAAAAGTACTTGTTATCTTTGCTGAAGGTGGCGACGGATATTGGATGGGCTGTATTCCAGAAGAACATACAAATTTAATGACTCCGGATCCGTGGGTGTCTACTACGTTTAACGATTCAAATAAAAGTAAAAAATTACCAGTTGTTGAATATAACAAGAAAACTGAAAAAGGTACATCTAGAGATAGTACACAGTTTATTAAACCTACTAATACTGATGCAGTAAACACGTTAACAACACAGGGACTTATTGACGACGAGATTAGAGGAACTACTAGTTCAAGTTCTCGTCGAGAAATTCCAAGCACAGTTGTAGGTCTTAGTAGCCCAGGACCGCAAGACAGGCGACCGGGCGCCCCTAGAGTAAACTATGGTGAAAACTATGCACAAACTTCAGTTCCTCAAAATAGATTAGGCGGAAGTAGTTTAGTATTTGACGACGGTGATGCATCGCTGTTACGTAAAACTCCAGCGAGCTCAGGACCGCCTATTTACGTAAATGCAGAAAAAGGTGAAAAGGGAGGTGATCCTACTTTACCCCATAACGACTTAGTACGTTTGAGAACACGTACCGGGCATCAAATACTTTTGCATAACACAGAAGATTTAATTTATATAGGAAACGCTAAAGGCACTACTTGGATTGAATTAACATCTAATGGTAAAATAGACATTTTTGCTCAAGATAGTGTTAGCGTTCATACATCTGCAGAGTTTAATGTTAAAGCAGACGGAAATGTAAATATTGAAGCTGGCGGCGACATAAATTTAAAAGCCGGCGGCGATGGAAGACTTACAGCAGCAAATACTCATATTAAAGCTGGTACTACTTTTATTGATCAAAACCTAAAAGTTAATGGTGCATTAAATGTTACAGGAAACATAGGTACACCTTCTACTGTCAATGCAGGAACATTAAGTGCGCCAACTACTAATACAACAGTTAGCGCCGGTGGATCAGCAGGAACAGGCGGCGCAGCAGCAACTGAAGCGTTACCGAGCCAGCGTGTTCCAGAGCACGAGCCGTGGGCAGGTCACGAAAACTTATTTAATGTTGCAGCAAAAACTGTTGACACATTTAAGAAAAGTGTGAAACGTGAAGTTACAGCTAAGCCAGCAGTTGCCAGCGGTGCAGATGACAGTGCAGCCGCACAAAACACAGCAGCAGCCAAGAAGGAAAAGGAAACAGGAGTTACTAAGCCTACTGCTCCGACTGCTATCCCCGATAAAGTAGCAGAAGCTACAAATGTAGTTAAAACAAACATGAGCAGTGCCAGTGTAGGCGGCTTAATAAATTCAGTAGCAAATGCAGGTTCTATGGCATTTAGTACAGTGCAAGGAATTGTTAAAGACATAGATACTAAAATCGGCGGATCAAGTTTCTTAAAAAGTATTGCTAATGTAGGAGGAGCAATAGTACAAGACGTTGCAAATGCTGCCTCAGATATGTTAGGATTACGAACTACATTAGCTAAAGGACTTACTCCAACTCCTCTTATTCAAGTTCCGCAAGTTAATGCAGCTAATGCATATGGGTCTGAATCAGATAGAAAAATTATTGCAGATGTTGGTAGCGGTGCAATTAAATCAGGGCAAACTGTTACAATGGCAAACGGTGACAAATTATTAGTTACTGAAGTAGACGGTAAACCGACACTTTCGAAAGTAGGTTAAATACATTATGAGTACACAAGAAAAAAATATTTACAAACAGATAACTGTTCCTTCAAACAAAAAATCTTCAGTACCAACTGAAAGTAGAGCATATAGGGGCATATCTACAGTCAACCCTGATTCTTCGGGTTGGGTACTTTACGATATTGCATTAATTAAACAAGATATTATAAACAACTTTCATATTCGCCAAGGCGAAAAATTAAGCGATCCTGAATTTGGAACTATTATCTGGGACGTATTATTTGAGCCGTTGACTGATGGAGTAAAGGAAGCAATTACAACTAATGTTACACGAGTCATTAATTATGATCCTAGGGTAAATGTTGATCGAATTGTTGTAGATAGTTACGAATCTGGCATACAAATTGATTGTACATTAACATATCTTCCGTATAATATTTCAGAGAGTATGAGTATGAAATTTGATGAAGACGCTGGCTTTCTATCATAAGTGCGTACTTAATTGAAACCAATAAATACAGTATAAGAGGAAAGCAACATGTCATCAACAGATAGACAAAACAGATTACTACTATCAGAAGATTGGAAGAGAGTTTACCAATCATTCCGTAATGCGGAATTTAAATCATATGACTTTGACAATTTACGTCGAACAATGATTTCTTACCTAAGGCAAAACTACCCCGAAGATTTTAATGATTATATCGAGTCAAGTGAATACTTGGCACTAATTGACCTAATTGCTTTCCTAGGTCAAAATATTGCGTTCCGTATTGACTTAAATGCTCGTGAAAATTATTTAGAATTAGCAGAGCGCCGCGAAAGTGTACTACGTTTAGCAAGATTGCTTTCCTATAATCCTAAACGTAATATTGCTTCAAATGGCTTGCTAAAAATTGAGTCAGTCTCTACTACAGAAGAAATTACAGACTCTAATGGAACTAATATTGAAAACCAAACAATTCTTTGGAACGATCCGTCTAACCCAGATTGGTACGAACAGTTTATCCGTGTAACAAATGCAGCTTTGCCAGTTAACGGTACATTTGGTCGACCTATTAAAAAGGGTATTATTAATGGAGTACCAACAGAACAATATCGCTTAAACTCAACTAATACAGAAGTCCCGGCATATGCGTTTAATAAAACAATTGACGGCAAAAGTGTACAATTTGAAGTAGTCAGTACTGATGTTACTGATTCTGAAATTATTGAAGAATCTCCCTTTCCGGGAAACAACTTTGCATTTGTTTATAGAGACGATGGCCGAGGAGTAGCAAGTTCTAACTCGGGATTCTTTTGTCACTTTAGGCAAGGAATTTTAGACCAAGGACAGTTTAGTGTAACTAATCCTAGTACAAATCAAACAGTTGCAATTGATGCTAAAAATATTAACAATAGCGATGTTTGGTTATACAAGTTAGACAGTTTAGGTAACGAGCAAGAATTGTGGAGCAAAGTAGACTCTGTTGAAGGTAATAATGTTATCTATAATAGTCTTAATAAAAACATTAGAAATATTTATAGTGTACTAACACGTATTGAAGATAGAATTAGTTTAGTATTTTCCGACGGTGTATTTGGTAATCTTCCGCAAGGCAATTTCCGCATTTACTACAGAACTAGTAAAAATCAAAGATTAGTAGTTACTCCGGATGACATGCGAGGAATTTCTGTACGTATTCCTTATGTTTCAAAAGCAGGAAAAGCAGAAGAAATTACACTAACATTTGAATTAAAATATACAGTTGACAATTCGACTATTTCAGAAACAAATGCTAGTATTAAGAAAAATGCCCCGGCAACATACTATACACAAAATAGAATGATCACTGGTGAAGACTATCAGTTAGGTCCATTAGGTGCCAGTCAAGAAATTGTTAAAGCAAAAAGTGTAAACAGAACATCGAGCGGAATTAGTAGATATTTTGATTTGATTGATGCTACGGGCAAATATTCAACTACTAATTTGTTTGGAACAGACGGCGCAATTTACAAGGACTTTTTAACACTTAAATCAAGTTTTGTTTTTGAAAACTTAACCGACATCGAAGGTGCTATTGTAAACACAGTAGAGCCTATCCTTGGCGGAATTAAATTACGTAATTATTATTACGACAAATTTCCACGTTTGCTTGTCGAAGACTTGGGAGCAACTTGGACTCAAATTACAGAAGACACAAACTTATTTACAGGACGTCTAACTAACCCCAACGGAGTAGATGTTAAAGTTGGATCGTTTACTGGTTCTAATATGAAGTTTGTTAAATTAAATTCACTACTACGATTTGTTCCACCAGAAGGGTATCATTTCTTAGACGGCAAAGCAGTGTTAGGCCAACCAGATTACAGAGGCGGCAGCTCATACAAATGGGTTAAAGTTATTAGTGTAACAGGCGACGGTACTGAACTACAAGAAGACGGCACAGGTGCTATTGTGTTTAACGATAGTATTCCTACAGGCTCTAAACTTGTAGAAATTAAAACAGCATTGCCAACGGTATTAACTTCAGATGTACAGGCACAAGTAACAGACCAAGTGTTTGCTTATAAAACTTTCGGACTGCGTTACGATCGAGATGAAGGCGAATGGCGTGTTGTTACAGAAAATAATTTAAACAGTAGTAAATTATTTTCTACTGGTAAAACTGGCGACACTACTAACCAACAACTTGATGCGTCGTGGTTATTAAAATTTACTACAGACGGTGAAAAATATACGATTACATATCGTGCTATGCGGTTTGTATTTGAAAGTGATGCAGAGATTAGATTTTATTATGATTCTAGCGATAAAATTTATAATAATAAAACTGGTAAAATTGTTAAAGATAAAATTAGTGTGTTAAACATTAATACTCAGCCAGACGATGTGTCGGCATTTAATTATGCCTTTGACTGGGAAATCATTGAGGAATATAGAGATGCCGAAGGCTACGTAGATTCCAAAAAAATTCAAGTTAGTTTCTTTGATGGGGACGACGATGGCGTAGTTGACAATCCAGAGATTTTTACAGAAATTGTTAATGAAACAATCAACCCTACAGAAAAATTAGTGTTCTTACAAAAGTATACAACACGAGACGGAGTAGATGATTTTGTGTATACTTCGAAAGCTAAACTAAATGTTAAAGTTCTTGCTAAAAAAGAAGACATTGGTTCGCTAAGTCAGTATGACGACGGGCAATTATTTTACTTTATCCAAGAAGATATTTTTCAAGTATTAAATTTAACAACTAGTGAATTAGTTTTAAATTCTAATTATAAAGCAAAAATCGGCAGAGATGCATTAAAATTCCAATATGTACACGCTGCTGATTCTAATTCAAGAATTGACCCAAGTGCAAGTAATATTATTGACACTTATTTGTTAACTAGAGGATACGATAATTTATTTAGACAGTATCTAGACGGTACAATTAGTAAAGCACCAAAGCCTCCGAGTAGCGACGAGCTGTATACAAGCTATGCTACAGAGCTAAACAAAATTAAATCACTTAGCGATGAAATTATCTATCATCCGGTTAAGTACAAAGTGTTGTTTGGAAATGAAGCAAAAGAAGATTTACAAGCAAGATTTAAAATTGTAAAAAATGCAGATTTAGTTTTAAATGACAATAAGTTAAAGTCCGATGTTATTAGTGCAATTAATAGATTTTTTGCATTAGAAAATTGGGACTTTGGAGATAAGTTTTATTTCTCAGAATTGGCAAGTTATGTAATGAACGAATTAAGCCCGGACTTAGTTACATTTGTAATTGTCCCAGTTCAAGAAGATCAAACATTTGGTAGTTTATTTGAAATTAAATCCGAATCAGACGAAGTGTTTATTAGCGGCGCAAACGTAACTGACATCGATATTATTGATGCAATTACAGCAAGCAGATTAAAATCATCAGGTGTAGTAGTTACTGGATCAATAACTGCAAACACAGGTATACAAAGTTCAACTAATGGAGGCCTTAGTTACTAATGGCGTACAATAAAAACGATCAAAACGAATCACCGTTGCCGGGCGGCAGTGAGAATCCTCGTCGTACTAGTAGTCAGCATCTTCCAAGATACTTTAGAACTCAAGTAAACAACAAATTTTTAGCAAGTACTTTAGACCAGCTCATGCAGCCGGGCACTGCTGAAAAATTAAATGGATACTATGGCCGAGAAGAAGCAAAAGGTAGACAAGCAGGTGATTATTACATTGGCGATGTTTCTAAAAGTAGAAACGATTATCAATTAGAGCCTGTGTCGATTATTAAAGATTCGCTTAATAACGTAAACTTCTATGGAGACTATAATGATTATATTAATCAACTTAGGGCTCTAGGTAGCACAGTAGAAGATCACAGTGTTATTAACCAAGACGAATATTATGCTTGGAACCCACATATTAGTTGGGATAAGTTTGTAAACTTTAGAGAATATTATTGGTTGCCTAACGGTCCTCAAACTGTACAAATTGTTGGTCAAACAGACGAAGTAGTTAGTACATTCAAAGTTAAAGTAATAGACAACGGCGAAAATTATGGTTTTGTTTTTACTCCGGACGGATTAACACAAAACCCAACTCTAACTTTATATAGAGGAATCAAATATAGATTTGAAATTGACGCTGAAGGAAATCCGTTATCTTTTAGAACTAGAAAAGAAACAGCGGCGTCCTGGAGAAAAGATTGGACTTATTCACAGAATGAAAAAGTAAACTACAACGGTTCAATCTACTTAGCAACAGTTAGTCATCATTCTAAAACAGAGTTTGAAGAAGACAACTGGTACTTAGACACATCATTTAACCTTACTTCTAATATTAGTGCTCAGAGTGTAGACAAGGGCGTTATTGAACTTACTGTAGATTCTAGCACACCTAACATTATATATTATATGTCAGATTCTGATGTATATGCTAGTGGCGTAATTGATGTTAAAGATATTGTTGAAGCAACATCTATTAATGTTGAACAAGAATTATTAGGGTTGCAATCTTATACTACAGGTAGCGGATATGCTCTATCTAACGGAATGAAGGTAAAATTTGCAGGCAATGTTATTCCTAAAAAATACAGTAACGGCTCTTGGTATGTAGAAGGCGTCGGCGATAGCATTAACTTAATTTCAGAAGAAGCATTAAACATTCCAAGTGAATTTACTAAAGATTTAACAGTACAATTTGATGCAGAAGGATTTGACAGACTTCCGTTCTCTGAAGCAATTGGTTATCCAGTTAATAAAGATTACATTACAATAAACAGAAGTAGTCTTGATGGAAACTTATGGTCAAAATATAATCGTTGGTTCCATAGATCTGTTATTGAACAATCAGCAAAAATTAATAATCAAGATAATGAGATTGACGAAGCACAACGT
>Ga0129327_10001445_pt1 | contig 14060 bp, 22 predicted proteins | sample CPBDNA_6_FD_111799 | JGI IMG/M metagenome (GOLD analysis project Ga0129327, IMG submission 111799) | Freshwater to marine salinity gradient microbial communities from Chesapeake Bay, USA - CPBay_Spr_31_0.8_DNA | ecosystem: Environmental > Aquatic > Marine > Coastal | place: USA: Chesapeake Bay... | reverse complement strand
TCAATGCAACGGGGTAAATGTTTTCATCAAAAGTTATCTCTCCTGTTGCTTCATTTGTACAAACACCATATATAGCTTTCTGAAAAGTGTCATTGTATGCAATCTTAACTACATCGCGAAGAACAATATTGCCAATGTTAGAACCTGCTCTAACAACATTATCTGCAACTTTTGTAAAGCCTATGCCACCAAATGGTGATGATGGGTCTATGCCTTGTCTAAATACTAAATCAGCCATTATATTCTGTCGTTTCTATCTCTAATTCTACGTTCTGTAGCGTTATCACGCAAGTCTTTGTCTGCAACATAAGCACGAACTGGTTTGCTTACACCTATAGCTGTTGAGGTCGTAGCCTCTGCGATAGCCTTTAAGTAATCTACACTTTCGTCAGCTTGTATTCCTACTAAACCACCTGTTGCAAATTTGTGTTGTCCCTGTAATGGTCTTACCTTATAAGAATTGTTTATGCGCTCCAGTAAGTCACGGTGCATATGAGAGGCTCTTTTGTTTACTATAAACTCTCCACCTTCCATTTCATATCCACCTTTACCCTGTACAGAGAATGGCACACCACCTTCAGAGTGAGAAGGTCCATTTACCATACCCCCTTCAGCAAACTTTTTAGGAACAAACTGACGCTGATTAATAGCCGAAACTTGTCCTGCATAAGATATTGCCGAAGCCCCAGATGTTATTAATGCGTTAATAGCACTTGCTGGGAATGGCACTCCTGCAAGAACCTCATTTATGAAAGCTTGAGCAAGAGCAGCAAGATAATCAGCTTTAGCGTTATTTAAGTCTTGCTTTTTCTCCGCGTTAAAACTTTGTCTCTCTACACTGTTTTCTTCAGCTACTTGAGCCTGTCTTAATTCTTTTTGCTTCTGTCTAAATTGAGACTCTGTAATTAATTGATTATCAAGTTGAGACTTTAATATGTCTTCTTCTGTTTCGTATCTATTTTTTATTAAGTCAATTTCTGCGTCCAATTCATTCTGAAGTTGCTTCAAACGCTCATTTGCTATGTTCTGATATATTTCATTAGTCATATCAGCACCTTCTTGAGCAAGCTGTTCTCCAAGTTGAAGGAGAGAATAAGCTGCTTCATCACCAAGTTTCTGGAAGAATGTCCTTGCCTCCTCTATGGATTCTGGAGGAAATATAGGTGCTAATTGCAATGCTTCATCAGAATCTTCTAATATATCTGCAACATCCTTTGTTAGCTTTTTAGCAAATTCTTTTATATAGCCTTTTGCTTCTCCTGTTGTGGGCAAGGAAGCCATTGCTTTATATAAATTGGTTACAATAGCTTGTATATCAGCATCATCAAACTGAAAATCTGCGATTTGCTGCTGAAGTGTTTCTAACCTTCCTATTTCGGCGACTGTTCTCTTATACTCATCAGAACCTTTAGTTAAACTTTCCAAGCTGTCTTTAGCTGTATCTATTTGAGTAACAAGGTTTTCATACTCTATACCAGCAAGTCTATTAGCCTCTAAAGCTTGTTTTTGATTGATTACCTCGTTTCTTTTAGAATCTAAAAGCTTTTCTCCCGCTTCGGTTAATTTAAGAACAGCACGCTCTTGACCTACTGTTGCTAATACATCATCTTTACGCGCTTGTATTAATCTTCTTGTTTCTTCTTTTAACCCTTCATATGCTTTTGTTGTCTCCTCTGATAGAGCAATTACCTTATTCCCGCTTAAAAGCTGTTCTTTTTCTCCTGCAGCAATTTTCCCTCTTGAAGCTAAAGTTTCTCTAACTATTCTTTCTAATTCATCTTCTGTTGAAGCTCCAGATTTGACAATGTTTTCTGCGGCTTTAGCAGCACTGTCTGAAAGTAAAACAAAGAAGTCATTATCACTTAACTGCTTATATGCTGCTAATTGATTTTCAACAGCTTCAGGTAATACAATATTAAACAATCTGTTGAATAAAGTTCCTCCGATTGTTGATGTATCCGCAAGTTTGATTAAGAAGGCGTCAAAGGCAGAATTTAACAACTTAATTTTACCCTCTAACGTATCTACTTGTTTCGCTGAAGCTTGAGTCGCAGCACCTAATTGACCAAACTTACCAGAATATTCTTCAAGTTTATCAATGTTATTAATAAGGACGGTAGCTTGTGCTACTGCTGTCTTACCAAATATTTCTGTTATTTCGTTTAGCGATAGCTGCTCTCCTTTTAAATCGGTTAAGGTTTCCTTTAATGTCTGTCCAGATTCTCCAACCTCAAGTAAAATCTTACGAAGACCTGTACCTATACGAGAGGCTTGGAAACCACTGTCTGCAAGAACACCCATTGCAGCGGCTGTTTCTTGGAAAGTGATGCCTAACTGCCCTGCAATAGGAGCAACATAGGCAATTGAAGTACCAAAAGACTCAAACGAAAGAGCAGAGCCGTTAATAGCCAAAGTAAGAGTATCTGCTACAGAAGCTGCCTGTGAAGCATCAAGGTTAAAGGCACGAATAGTAACACCAACTTTCTGTGCGATATCAGATAGACCAACACCTAATGCCTGTGCTGCGTTAGCTATTGCAAGCGTAGACTGTTCTATTTCTTCTACAGAAAAACCAAGTTTACCGAGTTCTGTCTGAAGCCCTGCTATTTCAACCGCAGTAAATGTTGTAGCACCTGCTACATCAAGAGTGTTATTTTTTAAAGATTCCAGTTCACTTCCTGTAGCATTGGTAACAGCACCGACTCTGGCAATAGATGATTCTAATTCTGCGAATCTCTTTACTGCACCTACTGTAAAAGTCTGTGCAAGTCTTAAAGCTCCGTTAAGAAGCAAGTAACCACTATAAAAAGATATAATGGTTTTAACATTTTTGAGCAGAGTTGCTCCAAACCCTTTAGACTTTTTGTTATTGTCATCAGTGTTTTTACCGAACTTCTTTTGCTCGTTATTAGCCTGCTTTAAATTGTCTTTGTACTTTTTAGTTTTAGCTGAAGCCTTATCTACTTCTTGCTCAAGCTTCTTTGTACTACCCGTTATTTTAGAGATAGTCTTGTCAAGGTCAATTAAACCTCCCGATACTTCTCTTACAGCTTTCGCTAATTTGCGTAATGCATCTTGTAGAAACTGTATTCTATTGCTTTGTTCTGCCATTTTATAGCTTGCTTAACATTTTATCTAACTTATTGATTACCGTTCCATAGGTGTAATCATCGTAATCATTTAAATAACGAGTGAATGCTCTTTGTAAAGCTCCGTTAAGTCCATTCTTTCCTTTAAGAAAACCTAACCAACCCGTTTCTCTAACTCCAACTGAACTAATCTTTTTTGTAACGTGGTATGATATGTTCCAAGCAGCATAGGATGTCATCTCACTTCCGCTTATGTTACCCCCTCTATAGAACCACTGACTTGTAGGGTATCTATTTGCCTTGGCTAATACCCATCGGTATATATCGTTTTGATTAACCACCTCTGGCTTACCACCTTTGTCAAGCGTGTCACCATATTCTGCCATATCAATGCGAACAGAAACCTGTTCAATACCGATACCTAAACCTAAATAAGCATCAACCTTTATCTTTGAGGTAATGTTTTTCCCCCAAATCTTTTGACCGTCTGTATTAGGCTTAATACTTTTCTCAAGTTTACCAGTAGCCTTATGAATATACGGGTTGCCGTCTATGGCAGTACCCGTAAGATTCATTTTTAATTTCTTTATAACCTTTGCTTTCGCAAGCTCCTGTTGTATGTAGAAACGTAAAGACCCCTGCTGCTGTTGTTTAGCGGCACGGGGGTTCTTCATTCTATTTACATCAACAGCCATTAAATATCAATGTCTCTTAAATAAGGATTGCGACCCACAATAAAGGTTGCATTGCTTACAGAGGCAGTGATGTTATAATCTTCAGATGAGAACCCACGCATACTTACTTCTTGAAAGCTTTGTTCACCATCAAGGTTTTGTATGAAGTAATCTTGAAGCTGACCCATTACAAATAAATTCTCTTGATTGGAGTTTATGAGTGCCAAGGGGTCATCTACACTTACCCTGTCTACAATCACTATATTGAAGTTCACATCATATATGGGACTTCCTTCATCTCTGGAGATGTTAGCGTCTTCTAATGAAATAAACAACCCTCTATGATTGATTTGTATATTCTCTAAATCGTCTAACGAGTTTAGCAGCTTAAATTCGCTAACCATAGAATGATTAGTTCCGAATTGCTCAAACAACTCGTATATAGTGGTTAAATCGTTCACGCCTGTCTTTTCTTAATTTACAATTTACGCAGAGCCTCGGATTGCCTTCTGTTTGCATCATCTATCTTATTTTTCTGTGCGAGGTACGACATTTCGGGCAGCACACTGCTCATTGGAAGCATATATATCTCTGCATATCTTCGGATATCTTCTTGTGCTAACATCCTAACAATTGAATACCAGTACCACTGACTTTGAAAAAGCATCTCTGAAGTCTTTTCTGTTTGCTCATCCTCTTCTTCCTCTTCATCTTCTTTTGAATCGTAGAACACACCTGCAAAGTCTTTAAACAGCACTTTGTTCCTGTCTTTTAAAAAGGTGTTTAATACTCCGTATAGGTCCAGAGTATCTGTATTTAGTATTTTATACTCATTTTCTCTTTCATCCTCTTTGTTTTCGTTATCAAAAGAGGAGTGGTGTTTAGGACGTAGTATTAGTTTGAGTATCTCTAAATCTATTTCATACTCTTGCAGCCTTGTTTTACCTGTGATTATCTGCTCAAGCATTATAAACTGTCCTAACACAAGGTCGTTTATGAAAGTGTAGACATTAAATTGGTCTTTTACATCCTCTGAAACAACATCTTTAGGCTTTAAAGGATAGTCTTGTTTTATAGACCGAGATATTTTAAGCCTCTCTACGCCTCTAAAACTATCCAAGAATGCTATGATATCATCAGACCTCTTTAAATGCTTTATAAGCTCTATATGGTGCTTAAATTCCATTATAAGAACATTGTTATACCTCCGTCTTGCTCCTCTGTAGCGCAATAAGCGGCGATAGCCAAACTCATCACGCAGTCATCGTGCTTGCCATCGGTGTTAGAGAACTGCAAGTTACCTGTAATCGGGTTCCTCTTACTCTTGTAATCATACAACTCCTTGACCAATACATCGTAGTTAGGTATTTTAATCTTATTGTCCTCAAACAATTTAATCAGATTGCGTATAATCTCTGGTTTACTCTTGCTTGTAGTCTGAAAAGGTATTAGCTTATACATCATATCATCATCAGTTATCTCATCAAAGAGTAAATCGTTGTTATTGACTTCAAAGTATGCCGCTGCAAGAGAATCAAAGTGTTTAAGGTAAAAATCCTTAATACGCTGCTTAAAATCCGCTGCGTCCATACCCTGCTCCTTAAAGTTAAACCTATCAATATCAATAACCTCATAGTCTTGAGTCATTGCTGTAAGCACTGTATAATCTTGCGCTACCCCGATATCCATACCAATGTATACCCTCTCGTACTGTTTTGGTATCTCCTCAACAACAGCTTCCTCAATATTGGAGAATAACGCATCGGCACTAACGGGTCTACACAAAAACTCTTGGTCAAACTGTGCTTTCGTCATAGACTTTCTAATCCCTAATACTGTTTCCTCTACCTTTTGGTCATTTAAGTCAAGGTAAGTCCTCTTAATGCTCTTTATTTGCTTCCAATCCTCTTTCTTTAAGCCTCTTTGATACCAATCCCAGTACCAGTTCTTACCGTTAAAGGTACTGCTCATTACTACCCTACCGTTAGTTCTTGTAACCATAGGTAGCAACACCTCATTGATAAATGCCTCTTTAATAAAAGCACCCTCATCAATGTATATAAAATCTAATGTCGCACCACGAAGGTTGTCCCCTGCCTCTGAAGAGCGGAACTTAATAAAACTACCGTTGTAGAAGTATATCTCGTTGTGCTTCCTGTCAAACCTTGTGATTATCTGACTAAACAACTCTTGGTGGTTACTAAACATACTCTCTATGTCTTTCATCACCTTATTAGCTTGGTCCTGTATAGGCGATACCCAGAACATCCTATGCTTCTTGTTGTTCAATGCTCTCATTACAGCATCGTTCATCATTGCATAGGTCTTACCTGTCTGCCTACCCATAGCCGCTAAAGTAATAAACGGCTTATCCTCATAGATGATTTTTAAAAAATCCTTTTGAGGTTTAGTAGGGTTGTATAATTTAATCTCCATTAAATGTCAATATAGTCAATATCCTCGTCCTCTTCTTTAGAGGTAAGGTCAATAGTTGCCTTAACATCTATCTTGGTCTGCTGCACCTTCACAGGTGCTTTATAACCCTGCATATCGTTAAGAATCTTTATAGCCTCCATAGCCGCCTTATCATCACCTGCACGAAGTGCTTTGTCTCTGATATTAATCAACGCCCTAATGTTAGACCCCTTGGCTGCCTCTATCTGCATTCCCTCGGAAGCTACTATCTTCATCAGTTCGTTATAGAACGCTGTACCGATAGTTCTCCTATCACGATAGTAGTTCGTATACTTCATCTCGGTAGCTATTTTAGCTGCCTCGTCAAAGCCGTACTTTTTTACTCTATCAATAAACTCACTTTGGGTTTCTGTAAGTTCAGAGCCTAATCCCCTAACTACATTACCGTTTGTATCTCTAACACTCGCCATTACTTCACAACTTTGTATAAAGGTATGTTATGTGCGCCTAACCTTCCCGTAAATTCCAACTCGCTATAGTTTGGTGCTGTCTCATCACTATGATACCATTTCCAAATAGAAGTCTTCACCCTCTGAATACAACTTCCACAAGCCGTCTTTGGATTCTCTTGCCTACCGAAATACTTGCTCTTACCTACCATAGAATTATAAAAGTTAAACATCTCTTTCTTTAAATCATTCTTCGGCATACCACTACCCGCTAAAGCAAGCATTAACTCTTTCTGTGTCATAACAATCTTATCTTTTACACTAATATACAATTAGTGAATGATATTTCAATTCATTAAGCACATTATTTCCTCACGCGTAGTATACTAATATATTACTTGTATATATTACTAATATATTAGTAGACCTCTAATAAAGAGGTCTACTATATTAGTATACTACTACATATACCCATAGGATATAATGCTACCCTATGTATCGGCTTATTGTATTTCCCTTCAGCAATGGCTAATGTCAATAGCTCTTTTAAGGGTGTTTAAAGGATGTTTAAGAGCGTTTCTATATAAAGTGGTATCAATGTATAGTAGAGGGTGATTAAGTCTGTTAGAAGGGATGTAATAGATGTTTGATGTAGCTACTCCCCCGCCCCCTTCCCCGCAGGGAGTTGGGTGTAAGTATATACTTCCCCTTCCCTTGTCGGTCAGTCCCTATCTGTACCCCTTTAATACCCTGCAACTCCTTAAACCTATGTTTTGCGCCCCGTGTGGCGTAATGGTTGGCGGGTGGCGTAGCCTCTGGCCCTTATAACCCTATTAGCTTTCCCCCTTATTACTTACAACGCATAAAAAAAGGGTATCCAATGGATACCCCTATTTTAGTTCCTGTTCTGGTTTTATATCCAATTGAGCAGCCTTTTAACCTTTGTGCGCTCCCTATTGAAAATATAGGTTTTTCCGTCTGTTAAGCTGCTGTAATTGTTTAGCGTTGGCAGGTATACCCTTGCCCCTGCTTTGATATAGTGCCTTCCTTTTGGGGACGTTTGCACCTTTGCCGCTTTTGTTGTGAGTGCCTCAAACATATAAACAAAGATTTTTTAGTTGTGTGCCTGTGAGGGCTTCCACTGCTTCGCCTATTGTGGTGGCTTGTGGTGTTGATACATTGCCTAAACTAATAAGCGTTTTGTATTGTTTGCGATAAAAATATGCTTTGTTCATCTCTGGGGCGTATTGGTGGCGTTCCAATTTAATGGCTATATTTTCGGACTCTAACACGTTGTTAATGTCGCTTTTCCTTTCAAGATATTCGGCCCGTATTAATAAGCTCCGCAGGTGGTCAAACGTTTCAACGTCTTCAATACTTACCCGCTCCCAATCTTCGCGCGGTGTTTCGTTGTACTTATTTTTTAGGTCTTGGTAAGCTTGTAAGCTATGGCGGCCCAATGTTAAAAGGTTGTTTTCGTACGCCTCTTTTAAATTGTTTAGCGTTATTTGTTTTTTGTTTTTCATTGTTTCAAAAGTTTAGTTTATAGACTGCAATTAGGTGCGGCTCTGGTTCGTTTTCCTGTTCTTGCAAATAGGTTGCAACCTCTTGCAATGCTTCGTCTTCGCTCCAACTTGTAAGCAGGTGAAGGCGTGGAAAGTTTGTGCATTCTTCCGCGACCAAATAAGGTTCTGCGCTGTCCTGCTTGATATTGTACAAAGATTCTCCGCAGTGTATAACGTGCGGGCGTTCGTGGCCTAATTTCGTCTCAATGTATAGGCTTCCGTCAAAATTCGCTTTTAGTTTCATTTTTAAAGGTTTTAGGCGTGGGCCGTTAGTATTTGGCAGGGCTTGCCTGTTAGGTTTTCCGCTGCTGCTTTTAGGGCGTCTTGTATTGCGTGCATTCCTATTCCGCCTCCTATTCGCTCATTGAAGGCAAAACCGACGTTTACGAGTGCTTCAGCGGCTGCGGCTGACTCTTTACAATATCCGTAGCCTGTGGCCTTACCGCTTGCCCCGTCATAGGTTCCGCAGTGCAGCCATACGCACGCTGTCCACGTGTTAAATGTAGAACTTGTATAAGTTCGTAGGGTTATCGCCTCGCGTATTTTACCGCCTTCAATATATACCGCTGTTAGTTGCTTTTGAAATCCGTGCGCCTTTTCTATTCGGTGCTTCCAATTGATTGTAATTTGTGCCGCTTCTTTAAGTTGTGCTTTGATTGTTTCCATTTGTTTAAATTATTTCACAAGGGCCACAGCCATTGTAGTTAGTAAAAAGAATAATACAAGGGCCTCAAATGTGCCGCTGTTGTCCTCGTTGAACCTTTCAAGGGTTCTAAAAATTGCTTTTTTCATTGTTTTGAGTTTTAATTATACCGCTAAAATATGGCGGCTTTTGTTACTGTGCAAGGGTTTTGCTCTTTAATTGGGCAAATTGAGTTTAAACACTCAAAGCGTAGTATTAAACACTCATTTTAGGTATAAACACCTATTCATAGGTATAAAATACTGGTATAAAATACTCACGAGGACGATTTTGGTCGTCAAACCGTTACAGGGGGGTAGACGGATAAAAGGTACTCGTTTTACTTGGAAACGCGAACTCGTCAAAAAATTGGGGACTTTTTCTGTAACGAAAATCCCTGTAAAATTGGGGCTTCCAGAATAAATGTAAAAGTTTTTTCAGTATTTCTTTTGTATAAATTAGGATATTAACAAAAATGTTCATTACATTTGTAGTGTTCAATCACTAAAACCAAAATGATATGAGAACTAAAGAGAAAGGCGCAGCATCAATGAGAATTGATTTAAGAGGTGCAATCATTACCGTGTATCACGGAAGTACTAACGAGGTCTTAAAGACCTTTACAGCTTACGAGGGAGCGTGGGACGCTATCTGGGAGGGAATTAATAATGCTAAACAATTATAACAATGAGCAATACAATTTATCAAGAAGGAGACAACACCGTTGTCCTTACAGACAAAGAATCATTATCGCGTATCGTGAGTGAATTAAAATCCACAGGAGTAATCTTTGGTGGTGAGTTCACCAAGAAGGACGGAACAGTGAGTAAGTTTAATGGTCGCTTTGGTGTAGCCAAGCACGTTAAAGGAGGAGTGAACTGCAACAAGGCAGAAAATTGGACTATCTATGATATTAACCGTAAGCGTTATATGCAGATAATTCCAGACTCTGTGAAGGAATTAAAAGCCTTTGGTTTAATCCGTAAACTAATTTGATATGTGGACAGTAGATGAATTTGAAAAGGTTCTAAATGCTTGGAGACGCAACGATGGGCGTAGCGGTGTAAGCAAGGTAGATATAGCTATTGTATCCGCTTGGAACTATGATAAGTTAGACGATAATCTATTAGCAGATATACTTGCTTGCTACCTTTTAGAAACGGAAGCAGAAGGCGTTAAAGATTTTATTAAAAAAACATTATATAAAGATGAGCGATAGAAGTTATTACCCAGTTGTGGTCAGTAAGATACAAGGGCATATTACATTAAAGATTCAAGTAGAGTTCACCACTACGGGAGGTGATGTAGCAGACCTTTACGATGCTGCTATGGACGAGTTCTGGAATGGAGATTATGAAGTTGCCCATAGTGAGTTGACCCATTTTGAGGTCGTGGATTCTTGGGACGATTTTGATGAGGTAGGATAGATGTCTGATAACCTACATAGATTATTATTTGCTAACGACCTTAAAGAGTTGGGCTATATCATTAACGAGTTTATTGAGATAGCTAAACTCTTGGAGGACAGCAGAGAAGTAGCAAGATTAATAGGTTCTTTAGATAGGTTCTATTATGCCTATGAAAGCCGTGTACGGGAAATCTCTGAATTATTTGAGAAGATTGAACAAGCACGAGATAAGCATAGAAAAGTATTAGCACAGCGCAATGACTATAAAATGGAAGTAGAACGATTAACAAATATATTACAGCGTTATGAGAGTGATTTATGATACAACGGATTTAAGAGGCTTATTCGTTGATGATGACTACCAATACTACAAATGGATAGAAGGTAGCTTAAACGCTTCCGCAGACACCTTAAATGACATCTCTTGGGATATAAACATACCAGAGAATGAGGACTACCCATTAGGAATTTAATTCCCTAAACACCCGTAGTAATATATTACTTATATTAGTAATATATATCTATTAGAAGTAATATAATAGTAATATATAAGAATATATCTTAAAGATATATTCTATATTAGAAATATAATAGAAGAATACTAATATACCCTACTGATATAAGGGTATTTATACAGAAGTATATTATGCAAGAGAAAGATTTTTTAGACCTATCGCAGAAAAGATTAGCTTCAGACCTCTGGGTTAAAATAACCAAACAGAAAGAGATACCACTGAAATCAAGAAAGCGTGAGTATGTTATACACCGACATAGCTTTTTAGTTGCACTGCGTAAATACTCAACGATGTCTCTTGATGCTATTGGAAAGATATTAGGTAAAGACCACGCCACAGTAATCCACGCTTGTAAACAGCACGAGATGAATTACAAGTTTGATAGAGACTACAAATCTGTATACTACCAGATAGACAACATCGTAGCCAAGACAATGCTACCTTATAGCTTACTTGAAGAACATACCTATGATGAGTTTATGGAGCGTAATAAAGCCGTACGGGAACGCCTTATGAAATTGGCGAAGCGTAACAGAGAACTTATCACAGAGAACAATAGATTGACACTTGAGAATGAATCACTGAAGAAGCAGTCAAGACAAGTTAATAGTGAGATTTCTGCACTAAAAACAAAAATTTCTGTTGTTGCTTGGTAATTATTACATTATTTTATATATATTTGAATAGACAAAGTTGTGCCTTTGTTTACATTGTTTAAGTAGAAGGGGGAGTTTTTCTATTGGTTTTGGTTTTAATTAGTGCAACGCACTGCTCCCCCTTCAAACAATTTTAGTAACTAATTAAAGTTTATATATGAGTCGTTATCAGTTTAAGACTACCAACATTAAAGGAAAAGAATATGTTGAAGTCAACCAGAGAATCAAATACTTCCGCGAGAGCGGACAATACGAAGGGTGGTCATTGACCTCTGACGTATATCATTTAGATGAAGCATCTTGTGTAATCAAGGCTTCTGTACTCAACGATAAAGGAGAGATAGTAGCCACAGGTTTTGCTCAAGAGGATAAGTCCAGTAGCTACATAAACAAAACAAGCTATGTGGAAAACTGTGAGACAAGTGCTTGGGGCCGTGCATTGGCTAATCTTGGTATTGGGATTGATACTTCTATTGCGAGTTCAAACGAGGTTTCAATGGCTATCTCAAAACAAGGAAGTAAACCTAAAGCTGCGGTTAAGGCAGCTACTAAAGTGAGTCTATTAGAACTTACTGATGAGATTAAAGAGAAAATGATTAACGCTGTTAAAGCGGGTAAGAAAGATGCAGTAGTTAAAGCACTTGACAAGTACGAACTTACAGCAGTGCAGCGTAAAGAAATTCTTGCGTAATGACGGATTTAGAAAAATTTAAGGACGATGAAGCGTACTACTCGGACAAATCTTATATGTCCAATAGTGCCTTTAAACTCCTGCGTCAATCGCCAACAAAGTTTCACCTATGGAAGCAAGGTTTATGGTCGTATCCAAGTGCCTCATTCTTTGATGTAGGTACTGCACTACACGCTCTATTCCTTGAGCAAAAAGAAGTAGCTGTACGATGGGAAGGAACTCGTAGAGGCAATGCCTACAAAGAGTTTAAGATGGAACACGAAGGTAAACTTGTACTACCCGATAAGGATTATGATTTAGTCTATGGTATGTACGATAAGTTACTTAAAGTCCCAGAGGTAAACGATATTATGGGAATAGAAGCAAAGCCAGAAGTTGCAGGTATAAAAACATTTGTAACGGAAAGCGGAAATGAGATTCCCGTAAAAGGTAAAGCTGACGCAATAGTTTTTGATGGCGAAAAGAACTATATCGTAGACCTAAAGACTACCGCTAAATCACTTGAGGATTTTAAGAAGTCAGCGAGATTTATGCTGTACAATCAACAAGCCTATCTCTATAAGACTATCTTCGGAATGGACGAGTTCTATTTCCTCGTAGTGGAAAAGGTATTCCCATATGAGGTGGGTATATTTAAAGCCTCTGATGACTTCCTACATTGGGGAGAAGTAGAGTTAAATACAAGTATTAATGTTTACGAAAAAAGATTTTTAAATGAGCAATTCAGACCTTACAGCGCAATGGTTGGAGAACTGTAACCACTTTGAAAAGATGGTGGTACTCAATGCAGTAGACGTAACAGGAGTAGATAAAGAACATTTCTACACTGGTCGTAGGTTTCCTATTGTAGTGAGAACCAGAGCATTAATAGCAAGAGTCCTCCGTGATTCGCATTACACAATGAAGAACATCGCAAGTGTATTGAAGATTACCGCAGAGATGGCAGCTAACTATTGCACGGCAAACCATAACGAGTACCTTCAAAAAAATCCAGACTATGAGGGTATGTACAATCGTTTGACCGCAGCGATAGAACAAGTACACAGCAGCGATAATGGCGTTGAACAACGCTTATCAGATGTGGAAATTGAGATAAGTAGAATGAAACAAAGAGTAGACCACCTCTCCAAACTGGTCGTAGAATAATTCTTTTTATTAACTAAATATCTATTAAGATGACTGAAAAGAAATTTGTAGGAAGTACCCGTGTAAAGACCACGAAGTACGGACAGATTATCAATCTTGGGCTGAAAGCTTCAGACCTTGAAACATTAAAAGCTAACCTCAATGATAGAGGTTGGGTAAACATTGACCTCAAGTCTAAAAAAGACGGTGGTTTTTATGCAGAGATTCCTACGATGGATTTCAAAGGAGCGGCTGCAACTAATGCACAAGATGACGACTTGTTCTAAAACGTTAAAGGGGAAAAGGAAATAGCTTTACTGCGGAGTAGGTTAATAGGGGGGTTCAATTCCCCCCTCCCCTCCAAAATTAATTACTATGAATAAGATGAATCAATTCCTACGCATTGCTAATGCGAGGTTAAGAAAGGTGTACCCAAATAAGCAGCAAAGAAAGGCTTGGGCAGCCAAGATGTATGTAAGATGGCTAAAGCGACAAGATTCTTAATTCGCGAATCGCAAATGCTCACAACGATGAGCCTTAAATTGTCACAAAATAAGGGTAAAATTGTATGCTTAAACATACAAAATAAGGGTAAATTGTTACATTATACGCACATACATATAACCAACGATGTCAAGTAAAACGCACAAGATAGTTGACACCGACAAAAGGTGTAAGCATATCAAAATAGAAGGTGAGAGTTGCAGACTAAACGACAACTGCACTTACCCAAATTGTAAAACCAATAATGATACAGAACAATAGGGTTTTGTGTCTTTAATAGAACACTA
>Ga0129327_10001444_pt1 | contig 14063 bp, 9 predicted proteins | sample CPBDNA_6_FD_111799 | JGI IMG/M metagenome (GOLD analysis project Ga0129327, IMG submission 111799) | Freshwater to marine salinity gradient microbial communities from Chesapeake Bay, USA - CPBay_Spr_31_0.8_DNA | ecosystem: Environmental > Aquatic > Marine > Coastal | place: USA: Chesapeake Bay... | reverse complement strand
TAGGTTATATCGGGATCAATCTTCGTCAGATTGTGTGCTTTCTTTTGGTTACTTTTCTTTGCACAAGCAAAGAAAAGTGACTGGCGTGTCGGGCCACCCCCGACGGTCTTGAACTGAAAACTTAAACAAGAAAAGCAAAAACCCAGAATATACTCTAACCACTAAAAATATACACAAAAAACTGGCTTTCGGGCCACCCCCGACGCTCTTGACCTTAAAACTTAAATAAGAAAAGTAAGCCCTCAGAATATATCATCATAACTAAAAATTCATACACTGGGGCCTCTGGTTATCGGCCTATCCCAGACAGCGCTCACCCTTAATCAATAAGGCTTCTCAACACCCTCAGGCTGTTTCTTAAACCGCTTATAAGCCCATTGATATTGTGCCACATCATTATTAATAGCCATCTCAACCATCAAATTCAACGCCCTTAAAGACACCGTCTGATCCGCACTGTAAATAGCCTCAGGCGCCTCAGCATAAATCACTTTAAAACCACCAGGAACACGTAACGCAGAACCCAACACCACACGACAGTCGGTTTTTTGAATCAAACTATAAACCAACGTCATCGTATAAGCAGGCACGTTATAGAAGGGGGCGAACACACCAGAGTTTTTAGGCGGCACCTGATCAGGCAAAACACCAATTAACTCGCCTCGTCTTAGCGCTTTTAATAAAGCAGCAACACCCCGTTGATTCGTCGGCACAAGTTTGGCACCCGAACGCTCTCGACCAGATCTAACGATATTCTCTAGCGCTGTAAGCTTGGGTGGCTGGTAAAGGTTAGTTGTGGGTGCATGCACAGGCAAATGTCTTCCAAGTACTTCCCAGTTGCCTATATGTGGCGCAATAATAATGACACCTTTTTTGCTGCCAAGGGCTGAAGTTAGGTGGGCTTCACCTTCAATAGATACCGTTTTCTTGACAATCCAGTCGTTATCTTGCTGCCAGACAATGGGCATTTCAAAAGCATTAACAACGGTACTCGCAACACTATCTTTTGTTATTTTATCAAGAGCATCACTGTCCAGTTGTGGATGTGTTAACGCAATGTTGATGCGGCTTAGCCGATAAATATCATTGTTAGTCAACGATAATAAATAAGCAATTCCTCTACCGATTGTCCGAGCAACCGATAGGGGTAGGAGGGCGACTACTCTTAATAGCCATGTCACGATAAATGTTTTCACAATAAAATTAGCTGCAGATTAAATTATTATTTTTAATGATGCCCTGAGTTATTCGTCTCAATATACACCTCGTTGGTATGTAAATTCGTAATAATGCCTTCTGCAACCATATAGTCTGTGGCGCCCGGCAATATATAGATAACGCTGAGTAAGCCTACTATCGTTAATACAATGGTGTAAGGCAGAGCTTTATAAGCCATGGTGCCATAACTTAAGCGAATGAGTGGTGCTAGTGATGAGGTTAGCAAGAATAAAAACGCTGCTTGGCCATTAGGTGTGGCAACAGACGGGATGTTGGTGCCGGTATTAATGGCTACTGCAAGTAAATCGTATTGTGATCTATCAATTGTGCCGTCAATTAACGCTTGTTTGAGTTCGGTAATATAAACCGTACCTACAAATACATTATCGCTAATGGCCGACAATACGCCATTGGCTAAGTAAAACATGGGGACTTGCACATCTTTATCCATGGCTAAGACATTATTGATAATGCCGGTGAACAAGCCTTGTTTGTCGATAACAGCAACAATAGCGAAGAACACGACAAGTAATGCGGTAAAGGGCAATGCTTCTTCAAAGGCCTTACCAAGTGCATGCTCGCTCGTGATGCCATTAAACGCAGTCGCTAATACGATAACACTTAAACCAATTACGCCAACTTCGGCTAAATGCAGTGCCAAGCCAAGGATTAACCAAACAGCGACTAAAGCTTGAATAACTAAAGCCATCTTGTCTTGATGATTACGATTGGCATCTTGTTGTTCGGCATCTTCAACTAACACTTTACGAACGGATTCTGGAAGCTGCCAGCCATAACCAAACCAAGCGGTTTTTTCGAGTAATACCACTACGCATAAACCGGCTATTAATACAGGAATAGTAACCGGGCACATGCGTAAGAAAAACTCAAGAAACTGCCAGTTAGATTGCGCAGCGATAACCAAATTTTGAGGTTCGCCTACTTGTGTACATACGCCGCCTAGCGCGGTACCAATGGCGCCATGCATCATTAAATCACGTAAAAAGCCACGGAATTGATCGAGATCTTCACGGTGGAGGTGATGGATGTTGCTGTCTTCATGCTTATCATCGTCATCTTCATTTTCATCGTAGCCTTCTATTGAGGCGACTTTTTGGAATATGGCATAGAAGCCAACGGCAACACTAATGATGACGGCAATAACGGTTAAGGCATCTAAGAACGCCGATAAAAATGCGGCAACAAAGCTAAACAAAAGAGATAGCCAGACTTTAGAGCGCACATTGGTTAATAGTTTGGTAAAGGTGAAGAGCAGTAAGTCCTTCATAAAATAAATGCCGGCCACCATAAACACTAATAGTAAAATGACAGGCAGGTTGAGTTGTATTTCATGGTAAACATCTTGCGGGCTAGCCATGCCGAGAATAATCGCTTCCATGGCCAGTAAGCCACCACTTTGCAATGGGTAGCACTTCAGTGCCATCGCAAGGGTGAAAATGAACTGTATTATTAATAACCAGCCCATTACGAATGGACCGGTGATATTTAATAAGAAAGGGTTGACGATTAAGAAAAAGATAATCGTATTTTTATACCAGCAAGGGGCGTCACCCAAAAAGTTACGGTAGAGGGCTTGGCCAGTTGATACGCTTTGCATGAAATAAATCCTGTGAAATATATGGCTGAATGCATTGTTAGTCGGTGTTTTTTTGTGGTTACTAGCGAGCTCTACTATTGCCTGAGGCTAGCCTGCAAATTATAGACCGTCTATGGCTGCTTTTGGGGCTTTAATAAGCATAATCGGTATAAAGAACAATTCATTTCATTAGACGTTTTGAGGCAAGTGCGCGCCGCTTAATCCGTAGCTAGGTAATCTAATGTTTTTGGCTGAGCTGGGTTTATTCTGGGTGCTTGTCGCTAAAAGTGCGAAGACAGTGCTATGGCGGCGCCATAACGCAGCTGGAACAGGGCTATAACCGAGTTGTAAAAGGCGACTTCGGTCACATCTAGGCGGCTGAATCTATTGATTAGAAGGGTCTGGCAGGCGTGCGATGTCTTATTACCTATACTCAAAGTGAGTGACTATTTCACAACTGTTTTTACAAATCAGCGGTGCTATCAATCGTAAACCAATCGTAAGCCAATCGTAAGCAGCCACAAAAAAGAGAGACCACACGTGAATCAGACTAATACAGCTATTAAAAAAGCCGCTTCTCCTTTGCCGTTTCGTTCTTCGCAAAGTGCTTTTGATGTCGTTGAGCCTGAGCTGGTCGAAGCCTTGTCGCGGGTTTCTGAGCAGTTAAATTTACTGGTGGAGCAAAGCCTTAATGATGCGACACCCGCGGATGCCTTAATCAAAAAATTATCGTCACAATTAGATGAGGTGGCGGGTGTCTTTTCGTTGCTGGGTTTATCGGTAGCGGCTGATTTATCGGTGCAGCTAGGGCAAGCGGTTGAGAGCGTGTATCAAGGTCGGTCTGATGAGAACGGCGGAATTACCGCAAGAGAGTCTGATGCTTTATTTCAATGCGTTTATTTGTTACCGCGGTTTTTTGAATATGTACAAACCACTGGCGTTGCCTCGCCGCTGCTATTAGCGCCTTGCTTCTACGCCTTGGCGAGTGCGGGTTTATCATCATTTGTCACCGAAAGCACATTAATCGAATTTGAGTATCAGCTTAATGATTGGGTCGAGGCGAACAATAAGCCGTCTGATAATACATTATTAGTGTCAACGGCTCCTGAAGTGATGGAGTTGACGTTGGTGCCTCTCGCGAATGCTGAAGACGAGAGTGAGGCGAGTAGTCTTGAAGAAGATATCACTGAGCCTGTAGTTGATAACATTGAAGAGCAGCAAAAAACCTTTAGGCGCTTACGTCAAATGTATCAAACGGGCTTGATTGGTTTGTTACGCGACAGTGATGTGAGCACCAAGTTAGTGTTGATTGATAGGGTTGCGGAGCGGGCCATTGATTTATGTCATGGTAGCGTTAATGCAGCGGTTTGGCGGCTGGTCAAGAAGCTGGTCGCGGCTTTTAATAGCAAAACGCTTGAGTTGACGCCGCAACGCAGACATTTTTTCACTAAATTTGATCGCAGTTTAAAGCGTTTAGAGAAAGACCCTTTGCACGGTATGCACAGTTTGCCAGATACAGCAGTGTTAGCTGAGTTAACGTTATTGTTATTATTGGCTGAGCCTCAAAATGTTAACGATGAAGATCTCAATCAATTAGGTCGGTTTACGCCTCTCCCTTGGAATGATAAAGCCTTAGTGGCGCATCGCGAGGCGATGGAGCGCAGCACATACAAAGCGTTACTCTCAATGTTGGATGTGGTTAAGGATGAGCTGCTAGGCGCTAAACGTATTCTCGATATGATGTCCGAGAGCGGCTTGTGTGAGTCGGATGATATCAATACCTTAGTCACCAATTGTGAGCGTATATCGGCGGTGCTAAAAGTCAGTGGTTATGTGGCAGCAACCGCGCCAATTGATCAATCCATTGAGCAAATTAATAGCTGGCGCATTGAGTCGCCGGACCAAGAGGCCTTATTGCATGTAGCCAATATGATTCTCTATATTGAAAATGCATTGTTGACCGGTTCTCTGCTAGATAGCGTTGATAGCCAAGAAGCACAATCAACCGTTGCTAAGGGATTATTGCAGCAAGCACAAATGAATTTATATGAAGAGTCAAAATCGAATATCGGTTTGGCCAAGCGAGCGGTCATTGCCTATATCGATTCGAATTATGATAGAGAGCATATTGCTAATGTAGCTGTTTGTTTGGAGAGTATTGGTGGTGCGTTTAGCATAATAGGTATTGAGAATGCAGAGATATTAATGAATCGCTGTGCTGTCTTATTGAATACAGCTTACCAAGGTAATTCCAATGAAGGGGTAGTTGATGATTGGTTGGAACGCTTGGCGGATGCTTTAGTCAGTGTTGAGTATTTGTTGGAGGAGTTAGCTGCTGGGCGAGCCGTCGATAATATGGTGGATAAATTGATTGATGATAGTGTGTTGGCGCTGCAATAAAAAAGTGAAGCGTTTTTTTGAATGTTAAAATTAAGCGCTGGCAAAGGAGCTTAATCGCTAGAGTCCATTTCTTTCACCCCTAACAATAATTCTCTAGGGTGTAAGATAATCGTATAACGGCCCCAAAATGCGGCTAAAACTTGTTTATGAATCACCCAAACCCTTGTCTGGCCGGCTTTATTTAGACAACAACCCGCTAGACATCCTCCCTTAATCCTTGTTTAATCGTGTTCGCTTAAAGTGGCTAAAACCTAGCCGTTACTGGAATATCCAGATGGTAGCTGTTTTATAGCTCTTATTTTAAAGCGTCCAACATTAAAAAATGGTCGCATTTTACTCACTCGTTAAAAAGGTTTTGCTGTGTTTATTGAATTACTTGCTGAATATGGATTGTTTTTCGCCAAAATTGCTACATTTTTGATTGCCATTGTTCTATTGATTTCAGTCATTGTTAACGCGGGTCAGCGTGGCGGTGAAGGTGAAGGGCGCTTGGAAGTGAAAAAGCTCAATGATCGCTACAAGCAAATGGAAGAAATAATGCAGCATGCAGTGCTTGATGAGCATGTTATTAAGCAGCGCGAAAAAGCCGAAAAGCAAAGCCAAAAGAAAAAAGATAAAGCGGCTAAGAAAGAAGCTAAACAGTTGGCTAAAGTTAATGCTAAAAAATCAACCGACTCCGATAGCGATGCTGCTGTTACTGACTCTGTTAACGGTACTGACTCAGTTAAAGGTACTGATTCTGTTAAAGGTGCTAGCCCCGTTAAAGGTAACGTCTATGTATTAGACTTCGATGGTGATATGAAAGCCTCAGAAGTTGAAAATTTCCGTGAAGAAATAACGACAGTATTAACCTTAGCTAAGCCTGAAGATGAAGTAGTTGTTCGTCTCGAAAGCCCAGGCGGTATGGTCCACTCTTATGGTTTGGCATCATCGCAGTTGGCAAGAATTCGTTCGGCAAATATCCCACTGACTATTTGTGTCGATAAAGTTGCCGCCAGTGGCGGTTATATGATGGCTTGTATTGCCGATAAAATATTGGCTGCACCTTTTGCTGTTATTGGCTCTATAGGCGTGGTTGCCAGCTTGCCTAACTTTAATAAAGTATTGAAGAAGTTAGATGTCGATTATGATGTTCTAACGGCAGGTGAATATAAGCGCACATTAACGATGCTTGGCGAAAATACAGAAGCCGGTCGTCAGAAATTTATTGATGATCTTGAAGAAACGCATGAATTATTTAAAGGCTTTGTGAGTGAATTTAGACCTAAGCTAGATATTCCATTAGTCGCTACTGGCGAAACTTGGTACGGTAAAGTGGCGCTTGAGAAACTGTTGGTTGATGGTATTAGCACCAGTGATGAATATATTTCTCAACGCGTTAAAGAGGCTTCTGTGTTTGAAGTGAAGTATGTGCAGAAAAAATCTTGGCAAGAAAAGCTGGGCGTTTCTGCTCAAATGGCTGTGGAAAAGAGCCTTGATAAAGTAATATCTAAAAGCTTACATAGCTGGACAACGCGCCACTAAGCCCAGTATCAGCTGTTATGGTAGGTATAAAAAGTATGGCGGTAAATAATAAATGACTAACAGTCGCCATCTTGTCTTATATTCCCGTCAAGATTGCCATCTTTGTGATCAAGCGCAGGCTTTAATCGAGCAGGTTATTGCAGGCAGTGATTGGCAACTTGAAAAAGTGGATATTGATTCTGATCCGCAGCTCACTGAGCTATACCGTTTTACTATTCCTGTTTTGGCCCGTATTCATAGCGCTAGTGCTGAAGCCACTACGCTTAACTGGCCTTTTCCTCCCAGCCGTATTAAAGATTTATTAACTGACTAAGTTAAAAAAGTTGTTGGTGTTCTCTGTTGTCTTTTCAATTAATACTTCTGTTTTAACGCCTAGGCACTCTGCGAGGGTGGCTGCCGTGTATGGCAATGTCCATGGCTCATTACGATTCTTTTTGCTGAGTTGGTTCTTTAAGCCAGCTTGCTGCGGAGTTAAATAGGGGGCGTCGGTTTCAATCATTAAGCGATCTAGTGGTGCGTATTTGATGATTTCACGTAAATTCGCGCCGCGTTTTTTATCACTAATCCAACCCGTTATACCAATATATAAACCTAAATCAAGATAGGCTTTGAGTGCGGTTTCGCTACCCGTAAAGCAGTGCACAACCGCTTGTGTCTGCTCATTTTTATTGGCCAATATAATAGAGTGAAAGTCTTCGAAGGCATCGCGTTCATGCAAAAACAAGGGCTTTTGATAGTGATTCGCTAAGGCTATTTGTGCTTCAAAGGCATGTCGTTGGTTATCTGGTGTTGAAAAATTGCGATTAAAATCTAAACCGGTTTCGCCAACGGCGACAATATTGGAATTGCCTAGCATAGCGCTTATTTGTTTCTCAATATCATTGTTATAGCTGTCGGCATCATGCGGATGCACACCGGCGGTGGCGTATAGAAAGTTGGGCTGTTGTTCAGCTAGCGCTAAGGCGGCTTTGCTGCTTTCAACGCTGGTGCCCGTTACGATAACAGCTTGAAGTTTAGCGTCTTTTGCACGCTGTAATACCTCAGCTAAATCATTATCAAAAGTAGGGTTACTAAGGTTTGCGCCTATATCAATCAATGGTTATTTGCTCTAGTTAATGTCTGGCTGAATATTGTTAGGGTAAATCATTTGTTCATGATGATGAATAAATGGCGGTCGTTTTTTATCTGTTTTAGTGTCAGTGTTAGTCAGCGTAGCGTCATCATAAAGTAAGCTGTGAATTAAGCTAAAGCTAAAAATATTTTGTACATATTGGCGTGTTTCTGAAAATGGAATGGTTTCTATCCAGGCATCTATGGGCAGGGGTTGCTCCATATTTTTAAGCCATTTATTTGCGCGGCGAGGGCCGGCGTTGTAAGCGGCAGATGTGAGTGCGCGATGCTGGTAGCGCTTATTTAATTGCTTTAAATAGCCGCTGCCTAAAACAATATTATAATCGGCATTAAAAAGTTTACTGCGTTGATATTTAACGTTTCTCTTACGCGCAACTTCTCTTGCTGTCGACGGCAGTATTTGCATTAAACCCATGGCGCCTGCACCCGATTGCGCATCACTGGCAAAGGCGCTTTCTTGTCGTGCTATGGCGTAAGGCCAGTTGGCTGGCCAGTGATTAGAGTGCTTAGTTGCAGAAGCCTGCTGTTCAAACTGCTCGGTATAAAGATTGGGAAAACGTAATTGATAATGCTGCCATGCCTTGGCCTGTGCAGCCGTATTAATGGCTTGATGGTGCCAGCCCAGTGATTGAGCAAAGTAGGCAGAGTCAATTTGCATAGCGCTATTAAAGCTCTGGCTGCCTCTGCGCCATTCACTGCGTGCAAGGCTGTATTCTTGTTGTGCAAAATGCTCGCTAGCGCGTTGCATATAGGGATTGTTACGCATCAGCTCGATATGCTCAGGCTTGGGCGTATGTTCTATAGGCTCGAAGCCATAGGGTAGGCCAAGGTTCTCGGCCGTAGTAAAACCGTAAAAGCTGGCTTTGTTTGCCACTGCTTTATAGTGCTCTTGCTCTTCTAATAAAGTGAGACGGCCTGAGAGTGATTTTGCTCGGTAATACCAATAGCGCCAGCGCTCATGCTCTTTTAGCTCGTCAGGTAATTGCTTAACGGTTTCAATAACATCTTGCCAGTTAGCTTGCGCAATATGGGCGCGCAACAACCATTGCAGTGAACTGCTATCTTTTGGCGAGCCAAGTGCAACATAATCTTGAGGCAGTGTGGCATAGCCTTTAATAGCTTGTGACTGAATTAAATAAGCCGCTAATTTATCGGCTAGGGGTTGGTCTTGTTGCTGCTGTTTAATCTCTAATACAAAATCACGCGCTTTTTCTGGATGTGCGCGAGCGAGTTTTTTTAATAATTGATACTTGCTTTCGAATAAATCAACGGCCTGTCCGGGAATAAGACTAACGGCTTGCCATTGGCTAGGGATTTTTTTCGGTTGACGGTAAAGTTTAAGCAGTCGATTGGCATCAGCTAATTGCTGGCCATCAAGCAGGCGGGTTAAGTATTTAGACAGCTGATGCTGGCGAGCATTAAAAGCTAAAATAAATCGCTGCCAAGCTAAATCACTATCAATGCTTTCTGTCTTTATTAGTAAATGAAAAATAGCATCACAACTTTTAGGTCGTGATTCTGAATGCATCCATAGGGCTTTGGCTTCGTCTAAAGCTTGAGCTTGTTCTCCCGTTTGGTAAAGCGCCCAAGCATGCTGACATTGCATGTTGCTATTGGCGAGCGCTTCGTCATAGTGGAGAGTAAAACGTGACCACTGTTTCCGTTTGGCCAGATGCTGCAGCCAGGCGCGTTTAAGTTTATTGCTAAGTAATGAATTGTTATGCGTGTCGCTAAAGCTTTGTAAGCTTTTATGCGTTAATTTATTCAAGTGCTGTCGGTGATACAGGTAGTCTAAATGACCGGCTAGTGGGTAGTGGTCTAAAGATAAGCGTAGCTTTTTATAGGCGTTTATTGAGTGCGGTTTTTCGAGTAGCGATTTGGCTTGGCTGTATAGCTCTCGCTGTTTTTGTGTCTGCTCGCTGACTTCATAAGTGCTAAACGAAGTTTCTGCATAACTACTGCTTATGGCTAGCAGAGTAGTCACTAATATGATGGCTAAGTTGAGCAGTCGCTGATAGGCGAGGTGGCTAAAGCCTTTCGTTTGTTGAAAGCGCTGACTAACCGATAAAGGGGAAGTGCCAATCGTTAGTGTTTTCAATGAATGACTGCTTAGCATAAAACTATAAAGGGACATGAGCGTGTTGTCGTTTAAACCTTATTCGTTGGAAAGTAACTCAATTTTCAGCCGTTATTTGAATGAATATTCAGCTGTAATCAAAACCCATACTAGCATCGATTCTTGCCGTAATCTGTAAATTGCCTACCGGTCACTGATTATTTTCTAATTATTTTTTTGTCTACGCAAAAGTGCTAAAAGGTGACTTTCTATCGACCTGTTCGATGCTTTTACCGACAACTTGACCTGATTAGGACGATTTCACTATAGGGGTAAAGGCGCAGCCATAGGTAAAATTTTTGAACGAATAGCTTGACCCGCCGCTCTTCCTTCTCTATATATGTCGCCCTTCGTCGTAATGTCCGTGATCAGAGTTGTCGCAAAAGCGCTGTGAAGGCCTATGAACATTGAGGATACGTCCGACGAAAACAACGTTGAGAGAGGTCAAAGGCCTTTCTTGTTAGGTATTAGGTGCGAGCATTGCGCTTATTAATGGTACATAGTCAATCTATTAGGAAGTTTATATACGAATGGGTAAGTCACTCGTTATTGTAGAGTCACCAGCGAAAGCTAAGACCATAAATAAGTACCTCGGCAAAGACTATGTTGTTAAGTCTAGTGTAGGTCATGTCCGTGATTTACCGGTGAGCGGTAGCGGTAAGCCTGTCGATCCGAAAGCGCGAGCAGCAGAGGCGGCGAAAACCAGAAAGTTATCGCCGGCTAAAAAGATTATTCATAAGGCGAAGAAAGCGCGCGAGCAGTTAGTGGCGAGAATGGGGATTAACCCTGCCAAGAACTGGGAAGCGAATTATCAGATTTTGCCGGGTAAAGAAAAGGTTGTCGATGAGTTACGTCGATTAGCCAAAGATGCTGACACCATAGTGCTGGCGACGGATTTGGATAGAGAAGGAGAGGCGATAGCCTGGCATTTACGCGAAATTATTGGTGGTGATGAATCTCGCTATCAACGTGTGGTGTTTAATGAGATTACTAAAAAAGCCATAAACGCTGCTTTTGAAAAACCCGGTGAGCTGGATATGCATCGAGTTAATGCGCAGCAAGCACGTCGCTTTCTTGACCGTGTTGTGGGCTTTATGGTTTCACCGCTGCTTTGGGCTAAAGTGGCCAGAGGTTTATCGGCGGGTCGAGTACAGTCGGTAGCAGCTAAGTTAGTTGCCGAGCGCGAGCGCGAAATACGTGCCTTTATTCCTGAAGAGTACTGGGATTTATTTGCCGATTTAAATGGCAATGCTGGCGATGTGCGCATGCAAGTGACGCGTGCCAATGGCGAAAAATACCGTCCCACTAGTCAAGCGCTTAGCGATACGGCTTTGGCCAAGCTAAAAGACGCTAACTTTGTTGTTGCTAAACGTGAAGATAAACCCACCACGACTAAGCCTACAGCGCCTTATATTACTTCAACGCTCCAGCAGGCCGCCAGTACACGCCTAAGCTTTAGCGTTAAGAAAACCATGATGATGGCCCAGCGTTTGTATGAAGGCGGCTACATCACTTATATGCGTACTGACTCGACTAACTTAAGTGCCGATGCAATAGCGGACTGTCGTGCTCATATTGTGGCTAAATACGGTAAAGCGTATTTGCCAGAAAAGCCGATAAGCTACAGCAGTAAAGAGGGGGCGCAAGAGGCGCACGAAGCTATTCGCCCTTCTAACGTTACGGTTATGCCGAGTGATCTGGATAAAATTGATCCCGATGGTGTGCGCTTATACGAATTAATTTGGCGTCAGTTTGTTGCCTGTCAAATGACAAAGGCGGAATTTACTAGTTCAAGTATTGTGGTTGAAGCCGGTGATTTTGAGTTGCGTACTCGCGGCCGTGTGATTCGCTTTGATGGTTTTACTCGTGTGCAAACACCGTTAGCCAAAAAAGAAGAAGATCGTTTGCTACCCGATTTTAAACAAGGCGATAGCTTAACGCTTAAAGCTTTAGATCCTAGTCAGCATTTTACTAAGCCGACGGCGCGTTATTCAGAAGCCGCATTAGTGAAAGAGTTAGAGAAGCGCGGTATTGGTCGTCCATCGACTTATGCATCGATTATTTCTACGATTCAAGATCGCGGTTATGTACGCGTTGAGAACCGTCGTTTTTATGCTGAGAAAATGGGCGATATTGTTACTGAGCGACTCAATGAAAGCTTTGGTGATTTAATGGATTACGGCTTTACTGCCGAAATGGAAGAAAAGCTTGATGAAATTGCTGATGGTAAAAAATCTTGGCATGTCGTATTGGACGAATTCTATAAAGGCTTTAGTGACAAGCTAGCCACGGCTCAGGGTGAAGTGGGTGATGGCGGTATGCGTCATAATGATCCTACGACAGTTGATGATGTTCGGTGTGAACACCCTGATTGTGAAGCGCGTCCTATGCAGGTAAGAACGGCGAGTACTGGCGTATTCTTAGGCTGTTCAGGGTATGGCTTGCCACCAAAAGAACGTTGTAAGCAAACGGTTAATTTGATCTCTGGCGATGAAGTTGTGAGCGCCGATGCGGATGATGAAGCAGAATCACGTTTACTGATTAATAAACGTCGCTGTCCTAAATGCAATACCGCAATGGATAGCTATCTTATTGATGAAGGCCGTAAAATACATATATGCGGTAACAACCCTGATTGTGATGGCTACGAAATTGAGGCGGGCCAATTTAAAATTAAAGGTTACGAAGGCCCTGTACTTGAGTGCGATAAATGCGGTTCTGAAATGCAATTAAAGTCAGGTCGTTTTGGCAAGTATTTTGGTTGTATGAATGATAGCTGTAAAAACACGCGCAAGTTGTTGCGAAGCGGTGAAGCTGCGCCACCCAAAATGGATCCTGTGCCGATGCCTGAGTTAGTCTGTAATAAGGTAGATGACACTTATATTTTACGAGATGGTGCTGCCGGTATTTTTCTTGCTGCCAGTCAGTTTCCGAAAAACCGTGAAACGCGAGCGCCTTATGTCGATGAGATATTGCCGCACAAAGCCGCCATTGATCCTAAGTATCACTTTTTAATGGAAGGGCCGGTTACCGATACCGATGGTATTCGTGTGCAGATTCGTTACCAGCGAAAAACCAAACAGCAATATTTAATGACCGACGTTGATGGCAAAGCAACGGGTTGGCGTGCTGACTTTGAAAATGGTGCTTGGCAGATAACTGAAAAATCAGCGCCTAAAAAAGCTGCTAAAAAGCCCGCTAAAAAGACGGCCAAGAAAGCCGCCAAAAAGCCTGCTAAAAAAGCTGCTGTGAAGCGCAAAGTGGTTAAAAAGAAAAGCGACGATAGCGATTCATAATGTTGCCACGGCGATCCTGTCTTAATAATTAGGGCAAGTCATGATGGCTAGAGCGGTGTAATGATGGATAAAGCAGTGTAATGATAGGTAGAGCAGTGTAATGATAGATAGAGCGGTGCTGGGTAAAATTAATCAGTCGCTGTATTTTGCGCGTTTACATTGTGACAGCGCTCGTGATTTAGTGGCGGGTGCGTCTAGCCAGCCACAATTTTCGCGTCAACAGCAGCAGTGTTTTTTAGAGGCCTCTGCCGATTGCTTATTTAGGGCGGTTTTCTTTTTAGCGATTGAGCTGCTCGACAAAGGCACGCTAAGAAGCGAGTTAATCCAACAGCCCAATCAATTGCTTAACCGTTTAAGGTTAGCCTACCAAGAAAACCCTATTGCTGAAGTTGATAGTCTTATTCAGGCGCTTGAAGATCCTCATTCACTGGCCACTCTATTGAGTGCGCGACAGACAATTTGGTCACATAATGCCGTTCGTCAGGCGGCCCCTAAAGACGCGATTGCGGTTGTCGACTTGTCGTTATCTGTAGATAGCTGTGAGCGTTGGCAGCAGTTAATTGCTGATTTATTCCTGAAAGTACAAGGCATTAGCGCTGAATTCTAGTCTGAGTCTCGCTTGGTAATGCGTTTGAATGGCTAAGTTTTAAGATTAAACGGCTCTGTTTTTACCCTTTTAACCCTCCTCAATGGCATAAGCTGCTGTAAATAATAATGATAAATGCTAGACTAGCCACTCTTTAAAGCAGTGAGGTTGTCAGTGTCTTCTTTTCTTGAAATC
>Ga0129327_10001443_pt1 | contig 14068 bp, 11 predicted proteins | sample CPBDNA_6_FD_111799 | JGI IMG/M metagenome (GOLD analysis project Ga0129327, IMG submission 111799) | Freshwater to marine salinity gradient microbial communities from Chesapeake Bay, USA - CPBay_Spr_31_0.8_DNA | ecosystem: Environmental > Aquatic > Marine > Coastal | place: USA: Chesapeake Bay... | reverse complement strand
TAAAGCTATGATATGATGAAATAGCATTGCTACAAAGAAAAAACAGAATAAGATAGGCAAGATGTTTATGGCCGTTTTCCTTAAAGAAAGCGAACGAAATAATAACATCCATAAGACCAAACATAACCAACCAAAAGCTTGATACCAAATTAAAGCGCCATTGATTGCCCAAAAATAAGAGGAAAAACCTACTAAAATAAATACCAACCAACCAATATCCGAAGGAATAAAATTAAGCGTCATACTGTTATCTAGAAACAGTAAATAGCCAAAACTTAAAACAGGAATCAAAGCCATCAGTATAAACTGTGGGTTATTCCAAAACCAAAATGGAGAAGGCACTATTGGTACCAATACAAAGACAACCAATAATAATAGGGTAATGCTCTCTCTTAATTCCGCTAATCGGTCAAACTCTAATTTTAAAGCCTCGCTTCTTTCAGGTAGTCCCTTAAAAGATTTATAAGCTAACTGGGAAGTCGGAAATATCAAAGTCCAAGCAGTCAATAACAAAATCTTTAAATCCACCCAAAAGGATTGATTTTCATTATACCACATTTCCAATTTTCCTTTATAAGGAAAAATAATTTTTTGTTTAAAAGCTGCTGCATCACCTCCCTCTTCTTGCACTTGGGTAATCAAAGCCGCTTCATCTCTGAACACTACAGAACCAATTGCCGTTATCCCTGGACGAACATTATAAATGCCCTTTTGTACTTCCTCTGGGTAACTCTCAAAGTCTGGTTTTTGCATTAATGGCCTTGGGCCCACCAAACTCATATCCCCTAATAACACATTAAATAGTTGAGGAAATTCGTCTATTTTCGAGTTTCTTAAGAAGTGCCCGACTGGGGTAATCCGCATATCGTTTTGCCCTGTAATAGTGCCATCTGGTACTTGTTGAGCATTACTGACCATTGAGATAAACTTCCAGATTTTGAAGGTCCTATTTTTGTAACCTATCCTATATTGAGTAAAAAATATTTTGCCTTCGCCTGTGAACTTAAGAATAATAATCGTTATTATAAGAATAGGCAATAAAAGGAGGATTCCTAATAAGGCCGCAAGAAAATCTATTATTCGTTTTATGAGTTTATACATAGGAGGTTTTCCTCTCTCTTAGTTTTAAATATTTCTAAATAGACATACGGCAAAAAATCTCCAAGGTTTTATAAATTATTCCGTAAAATACAAAAAGCTAAAAAGAGGGCTTTTTAGCTTTTTCTTAAATATCTAGTAATTTTGTTATCCTATCCTATTAAGTAATATTTAAGTATTGTTATAAATAGTCCTTTTAACTCATCTGAATAGTCTAATCTTTACCATTATTTACCTTATTCTTATTTAGAAATAAGTCTATTTTCCTTAATTGTTCTTTTGTAATTTGAGTTAATTGAAAGCATTTCTAATTCGTCAAGCGAAAAGAAATTGACCTCCTCATGCTCAAAACTTATTTGTAAATCAGAAATTTCACTTACTAGAAAACACTCATATATCACTATAAATACATTCACTCTACCTTGAACATTCAAAAAATAAGTATCTAAAACATTCCCAACTTTCACTTCCAAGTTTAATTCCTCATAAACTTCTCTTTTTAATCCTACTTCAGGCGTTTCTTTACTATTTATTTTTCCACCAGGTAAATCCCAAGTGTTTCTGTTTGTCTTTAATAGAATTACTTTATCCTTTTGATAAATGATACCTTTTGCAGAAATAGGATACCGTTTGGCCAAAAGATCAAGAGGGAAAAAAAAATCAAGAATGTTTAACAAAAAACGTTTTACCTTTATTAGCATATAGTGAAATCAAATAAAAAGTATTCGGATTTAATAAATTATTAGACTGTTTTATCAATTACACTAAAAACAGAATTATTACTAATGTACTCAGGTACTATATTTTTCATTTGAGCAACTAAAACTAGGTCATCTACCCGGTCACAAGAAACTATTAATTTTGCAATAGTCAGGCTAGTATCTTCATATTTAAGCTCTTCAATTCTAGCTTTAGTAATCTTAGGATGGTGAGTAGGGATAGAGTTCTCCCTATTACCTAAAAGTTCTTCTGTAAGTTTCTCACCAGGTCGCAAACCTGAAAAAACTATATCAATATCCTCCTTTGGAGTAAAGCCTGACAAACGGATTAATTTCTCTGCTAAATCTAATATTTTCACAGGTTCTCCCATATCAAAAAGAAAAATTTCGCCTCCTTTTCCTATAGTACCAGCTTCCAATACTAATCGACTAGCCTCAGGAATAGTCATAAAATAGCGAGTAATTTCAGGGTGTGTCACTGTAATAGGGCCTCCCTTTTCTATTTGTTTTTTAAAGCGTGGAATCACAGAACCATTTGATCCTAAAACATTGCCAAATCTTGTGGTAATAAATTGGGTTGTACTTTCACTATTTAAAGACTGTATATACATTTCTGCTATTCGCTTAGTTGCACCCATGACGTTTGTAGGATTAACGGCTTTATCAGTAGAAACCATGACAAACTTCTCAATTCCATATTTATTAGATAAATCAGCAATTGTTCTTGTTCCTTTAATATTTACATTTACGGCCTCTCTGGGAAACGCTTCCATAATCGGAACATGTTTGTAAGCCGCTGCATGGAAAACTACTTGGGGCTTATGCCTCTCAAAAATTGTTTCCATCCTCTTTTCATCTGTAACATCTCCAATTATAGGGGTTAAACTATCAAAACTATATTCCTCCTTTATTTCCAGTCCTAAATTGACCAAAGGTGTTTCGGCTTGGTCTACTACTACTAACTCTACTGGATTAAACCTAATAATCTGTCGTACTAATTCACTTCCAATGGATCCTGCACCACCTGTTATTAATACTCTTTTTTCAAATAATTCTTGTTTAACATTATGACTATCTAGTTCAATAGGCGCTCTATTCAATAAATCTTCTATTCTAATTTCTTTTATTTGATTGGCTTCTAAGTTTCCGTCTAACCAAGCTGAAGTTGAAGGTACTTGCAAAATTTTCAGTCCATTCTCTAAACATAAATCTACAAATTCATTTTTTCGCTTTAAAGAAATATTCTGAATAGCAATAATGGCCTTCTCTACTTTACCATTTTGTATTATTTTTTCGAAAATAGAGAGATTATAAGCAGGAATACCATTCAAATATTTTAAATGTATATTAGGATTATCATCAAAAATAGCAATTACATTATAATTATTTAATGCATCTTGTTTTATTACTCTAGCAGTCATTGCCCCCAATTTACCTGCGCCAAAAATAATGACATTAGTTTTAGCCACTTTTCCTTCAGAAAATAGGAATCTATGTAATAATGGCATCAGTACTCTGATACCTGCTAGCATAAAAATTAGCAAAAAATAGTCAACAATTATAATTGAAAGCGATAAATCAAAATATGTTGGTGAAAAAGAAAAATTAGCAATAATGAAAAAAACACTTCCTAAAATTACTGCCTTAAATATTTTTCTAATATCTGTACTCCCTGCAAATCTGATAATTACTGAATACGTTTCAAATATTTTAAACGTAATTAATCTAACTATTATAATAAACAAAAATGTACTCAATGTTAGCTGAGTAATTTTATTATAATCAAAGTCAGATACTAGCATGTTTGCCAAACAAAAGGAAAAACCAGAAAGGAAAATATCAATTAATAATATTAACATTCTAGTTAAATATGCTGGGTATTTATTTTTTTCTAGTGCCAAAATAGTAATTTTCTAGGGATATAATTGAAAGATAAAGGATTAACAAATAAACTCTAAGTGAATTCATCTTATTAGGTAGCTAAAGAACACCAATAGTAAATAAAATCATTCTCTTAAAATCTTCTTACAGGTAACTTCTAGCAACTATCTTTATGCATTAAATTTTATTATTTATTCGTTATTTATTCCTTTTAAGTAGCCTACTAATAATACGTGTTGATTAATCGGGTAACTTAGACAAGGCAAAGAAATGATTTCACCAATTTAAGTTTTGATTTTTTAAGCAATACTTAATAGCCTCTTTCCTTATTTAAAAGCAATTTAAGCTTAAATTTTATCTATCGACCTCTTCCATTAAAGACTCCCAATATCGTATCTGTTTTTGATACGCTCTAGAAGATTTCCTTACATTTTCAAGATAATACCTAACTTTCTCATAGTCTTTTGCAAAAAATGAAATTTCTGCAAGTATTAATTGAGTCTCGCCGCTACTATTACTTAATGAATCAAGCTGCAAGGCGTATTTTCTAGCCTTTGCAAGTTTTCTAACCAATAATAAAAAAAAACTATATTCTTTTAGTAATTCTTTATTATTAGAGGCAAATATTAAAGCCGATTGAAAATAAAAATCAGCTTGACTATATTCTTCTTGATTGATAGCAATTTTTGCAAGCAATAATTTGACTTCGAGGTTATTATTTTGGAGTGAGTCAAAGCGTAATGCATAAATCTTAGCTTTTGCAGGGTTTCTTATTTTAAATGAAAATTTAGCATAACTCATTAGAAGTTCTTCACTATAAGGCGCTTTTTTAAAAATTTCCTGCTCTATTCTTTGTGCTATTAGATTTATTTGATTCTTTATAGCATCAAAATTGATAGAATAAGTATGAGTATTCAGGTAATACAAAGCCTGTTTATAATCTAATTCCTCTATAGCAATTTCTGCTAATAACATTATTACAGGATAATAATTATTTTGGATAGCATACACACGGAGAGCACATGCTTTAGCCTTTTCAGGGTTTTGTCTTATTTTTAATAAGTAATTCGCATAACTCATCAAAAGCTCTTCATTATAAGGTGCATGTTTTAAAGCTATCTGATAATAATCTTCCGCTACACTATATTTTTGTTGAGTCTGATGTAATTTAGCTAATTCAAAAGCAATAAGTTTATCTTCACGACCATTAGTAGTTTTAAAAATAGGACTATATATTGTTTTTAAACATTGAATAGCCTCCTCTGATTCTCTTGAAATCATATTTTGTGCCCTTAAATAAATATAATTCGTTTTATTCGCATATATAAACCACATTAGACAAGCTAAAGAAGGTACTAATAGTAAATTCATACTTCCTTTCTTTAGGCTATAATAATTAGAAGTAGTATCAAAAGAGGTAAATATACCTATTGAACAAAAGGCTAATAATTGAATACCACAAAAAAAGTAGGAATAGGAATTCAAATCTTTATAAAAAAAAGAACCAATTAAATATACTAATATATTAGCAAATATAGCTTTTTGATTATTATTAAGTTCGTTAGATCGACTCCATCCTTGCCATACAATTCTACTAATAGGGAATAAGAATGCTATCGCCCCAATTAATCCTAGTTCTGCTAAAAGTTTGCTATATAGGTTATGACTACCTTCCCGATTAAATTTAATTACATTATTTAACCCTTCTACACTACCAACACCATATTTGTAAACTTCCAAATGCAAATTACCTAAACCAATACCTCCTAAAGGATTATCAAGAAATATATATAAAGAGTTTAAAATAATATAAAATCTAGTCCATTCGCCTGGCTTTTTAAATTCATTATATAAAGGAATAAAATTAAAATAATCATTATTATTATAAATAATCCCTGCAATACATATACTAAATACTGATAGCCCTCCAATAATTCGCCAAAAATATGTTCTTGAACGATTCGCCCAAGCAAAATAAAAATATATACTTATTAAAGCTATTATAGCGCCTCTAGCTGAGGTTTCACTTAAAATCCAAAATAGCAGACAAGTAGCTATGATTTTAAAACATTTAAAAAAAAAATGTTTGGATTCATAAAACAACAAGAAGGGATATAAACTAACAAGATAAACAGAAGTATAATTCCAATTATTTCCAAAAATTATTACCCAGTTTGAATTAAATAAAGCATTACTATAAATGGCGTATACATGTAGTAATAAATTTATTACAAACAGAAATAAAAATGTTTTAAAAAAGTAAATTCCAAAATTTTTCTGAAAAAATAAAGTTCTAAATAAGAGCATCCACAAGAACAAGGTGAGCCAACTAAAAGCATAATACCAAACTAAAGATCCATTGACAGCCCAAAAATAAGATAAAAAACCAACTCCTATAAAAATAATCCATCCAATGTCTGGTAATATTATTTTTATAAATGGTTTATCTTCTTTATTAAGAGCATAAATAAAATATAAAACGGGTATTAAAGAAAATAATATAAAACTATAACTAGTTCCTATGAAAGGTATTGAATGAAGCAAAAAAAGCAAAAGCAAAATAATAACTACATTTTGTATATTTTGTTCTCTCACTAATTTTTTATTAAATTTTAATGAATAAAAAAGAAGCATCAAATTGGGAAGATATGAGCTTTACACAATAATGCTTCTTTTTAGTAAGAATGAGTCTTGTAATTAAGATAGTAGATTAAAAATTATCAAAAAGTGGACTTATGTCCCTGGAGGAGGGAAAGGATATAGCGATTTCTCTCGTAAGCAGACGGTAATAATTTGTTCCTCAACATTATATTTTCTCAATAAATGATTTACAGAAACTAATGCTTTTTCTTTATTAAAAATCGCAATAATAGTTAAAAGTATTAATTGAATATCCAAGAAAAAGGACTGATTCTCTATATAAATAAGTCCCAATCGACTTTTCCAAGGACGTATAAGTTGATTATAATCCAAATCAACATCAACACTATCTTTCAAAATTTCCCCTTCATCAGAAAATACAATGGATGATAAATCGGTCACGCCAGGCCTTACCATCAACAATTCCATTTCTTTTTCTGTATAGCAAGTATCAATATGATTCTTTACTTGAGGACGAGGGCCAACTAAACTCATATCACCTAGCAATACATTCCATAATTGAGCTATTTCATCTAGCTTATAATTCCTTATAAAATGACCAACATAAGTAATTCTCGGATCCCTAGCAGACGTAGACGATCCTCCTATCTTGTCCGCATTAGCAACCATCGTACGAAATTTCAACATTCGAAAATTCTTCCTATTCTTACCAACTCTAATTGGTCGGTAAAAAGGAGAATGGAAATCATTTAAGTAGATTAATAACAGTAAGATTAGTATTAAGGGACTTAATATAACTAGGCCAGTAAAAGAGACTAAAATATCTAACAAACGTTTCATGAGGATACTTCTAATTTTAATAATTCTTTAATTTTAGCTTTCACTGCAGATTCATCCATCCCATATCTTTTCCGTAGATAATCTTGACTTCCTACAATTGTTGAGAATCCAGTTTTTAAACCAATTCTAGCAAAAGATTCAGGAATAACATTTTGATCTAATAGTACTTCTCCAACAGCGCTCCCTAAGCCTCCAATTACCGTGTGCTCTTCAAGAGTTATTATTCCTCCAGTTTCTTTTGCACAAGCAATAATTGCCTCAGAATCAATAGGCTTAATGGTATGCATACTCAACACTCTTACATGAATTCCTTCTTTTTTAAGTTGATCAGCTACATTTATTGCTACTTTTAATATTCCGCCAGTTGCAATTATGCTCATATCTTTTCCTTCTCGCAAAACTCTAGCTTTACCAACTTCTAGTATTTCACCAGGACTATGATTATCTTCCGCCCAAGATTTATCAATACGTAAGTAATTTACACCTTTGGAATTTGCTAAAATCTCCGTAATTTTCTCTGTTTCCCATAAATCCCCAGGAGAAAACACTCGAATATTAGGCAATGCTCTCATAATGCTTAAATCCTCCGTTGCGTGGTGAGAATACCCTAATGAACCATAACTAAATCCTCCTCCAACAGAAATAATATTTACATTTGCTTCATGATAGCAAGCATCATTTCTAATTTGTTCTAGGCATCTTAAGGTACAAAAATTTCCTATAGAGTAGGTAAACGTCGTCTTACCTGCCAATCCTAGTCCAGTCGCAAGTCCCGTCATGTTTTGTTCCGCAACTCCTACATTAAGAAATTGCTTTGGAAATCGCTCTCTAAAATCATTAAGAACTCCAAATCCCAAATCCCCCGTAAGTAGGATTATATCAGAATTAGTTTCACATATTTCAGAAAGTCTTTTGATAAAGACATCTCTCATTTTAGCTATTTTTAATCAATAATTATTAATCTAAAACTGCAAATCCAATATATGGATCGCCTGGGATAGTTTCCAATTTCACATTTCTTAATCCAATACTTTCTAATAGTGCTAAAGTTTCTCCTGGCCATTGAGGGTTATCTAATTCATCAAATGCTAAGATAGAACCTTTATGCATTCTAGGAAGAAAATGTTCTAAAGCTGCTTTAGTAGGTTCATACAAGTCCAAATCAATAAATAACATTCCAACTACTAAATGAGGATTATCTTCCAAAAATGTAGGAATAGTTTTCGTACAATCTCCTTTAATTAATTGTACTTTATTGATATGTCCTAGAAAACGATCTTTGTCGTATGCATCCACTAACTCGTTCAGTTCTTCATAAGCATCAGTAAAAAAATGTCCTACTTCGTGATCGTAATTACTATTCTTATCCTTATCATGTACATTTGGAAAACCTTCATAGGTATCAAATCCATAAATTTTTCGAATTAAATTTTCTGGCTCTAAGATAGTAGACAGTTTAGCCCAAGTTGTCAAACTAAATCCTCTAAATACACCACACTCTACGATTGATCCCTTTATAGGTAGTAATTTTTTAAAAATCTCGTAGAGGGTAATAAATCTCTTTAAATGTTGTCTTCTAACATATTTGGGGAAATTTTCTAGTTTTATTTCTACAGAATCAGGGTTTCGATTAAAAATATTTGAAATCTGTGCCCCAACTTTTAATTCTTCTTCGGTACGAAAACGTTTCATTAATATTATACTTTAGTTTAAAATTTTATAAGGCTTCTAATTCTTTTAAAGCTGCATCAAATTCTTCCCCTCTAGCAGTCCGATAATGCCATAGAACACTATTCTCCATAAAAGAAATTCCTTTCCCTTTTGTAGTATGGCAGATTACAACAGTAGGTTTATTTGCAACAGTAGGAATCGAAGAAAAAGCAGTAGTAAGCTCTTCGTGATTATGTCCCTTAGCTTCTATGACTGTCCAACCAAAAGCTTCCCATTTATCCGCTAAAGGTTCTAATGCCAATGTATTACTAACTAAATCTAGGCTTTGAATTTTATTGTAATCAATAATGGCTATTAAATTATCTAGTTTGTGATGAGCAGCAAACATAATAGGTTCCCAATTAGACCCTTCGTCTAATTCACCATCACTCAATAGGCAAAACGATCTAAATGGTTTCTGATCAAGTTTTGCAGCTAAAGCAAAACCTGTAGCTACAGATAATCCATGCCCAAGTGAGCCAGTCGATAATTCTACTCCAGGGATGCCCTTATGAGAAACATGCCCGCTTAAATCCGACCCATCTTGATAATGAGTCATTAATTTTTCAACTGGAAAAAAGCCAGACTCTGCAAGAACCGCATATACAGCTGCGCCTGCATGACCTTTAGACAAAATAAAACGATCCCTGTCTTCCCATTCAGGTTCATCTGGTCGAACATTCAATATTTTGCCATAAAGTACAGAAACTATATCTGCAATAGAAAGAATGGAACCAATATGAGAAGATCCACCGTGACTAGTCATCTTTAAAGTATGAATTTTTACTTTTTTTGCTAAACTTACTGTATCCATATTTCCTAATATAAAGGTGATTAAATCTATTCCTCGGCATATTTTTAACTGTAAAATTATAAAGGGAATAAGCTAGCTGCCAAAAAATGATCTTATATTCTCAATTATATACGCCACATCTTCATCTGTCAAAGCTGTGTGCAAAGGTAGAAGGAAAGAACGCTTCATTAATTGTTCTGTAAATGGTAAATTATACTTCAATCCTAATCCTTTATACTCATGAACGGCTTTACCTCCCCATTGCAATATTGTTCCAATCCCTTTTTCACCCAATGTTATTCGGAGTTTCTCTCGAATAGTTGCATCAACTTCCACTTCATAATTCTGATAAATCTCAAAACGATTTACATCAGCATCAGGTGCTCTAGGCAGTTTAATTTCAGCTATATCTCCAAGGCCATTTTGATATTGAGTAGCAATTGCTCTTCTTCTTTCAATATCCGCAGGATAATGCGTAAGTTTGAAATCTAAAATAGCTGCGTGTAAATTATCTAAACGAGAGTTCATCCCCCATTTAACAACTTCTCCAATCTTAGCTCTACCATGATCCCGTAATAGCGCTATTTCTTCTTGCATTTTATCATCGTTTGTAACAACTGCTCCTCCATCACCAAAACATCCAACGACTTTTGCAGGATAAAAACTAAATGCACTCGCCGCACCAAAAGTGCCAGCAGCTTTCCCTTTATATTTCGCACCCAAAGATTGAGCAGCATCTTCTATAAGCAAAAGTCCATGTTTATTGACTATTTCCATAATAGCATCCATATCGCAGACATGCCCATTAAGTTGAGTAGGCATAATCGCTCTTGTTCTAGGAGTTATTGCTGCCTCAATAGCCTTTGGATCAATTAAGTGGTCTTCGCCACATTCAACAGGAATCGGAGTTGCACCAGAATGATGAATAGCGGAAGCTGTCGCTACGAAAGTATGAGAAGAAAAAATAACTTCATCTCCCTTTCCTATACCCGCTGCTCTTAAAGCAAAGTATAAGCCATCCGTACAATTGCCAACTCCTAAGCCATACTTAGCCCCAATAAATTTAGCTATATTTTCTTCAAAATCTCTTCCTTCTTGCTGAAGAATATATGCACCTCTTCCAACAACATCCTTGAATATTCTTAAAAAATCTTCCTCATATTGTTTATATACGTGAGGGTAATTAAAAAACGGGACTTTCCGGGATTTCATTAAGTCTATTTGCATAAGAATTATTTTTTTAAAGTACCTATCAAATAAATTTGTTTATAATTTAGAGTATCTAATTCTGTAGTATAAGAAACCAATGGTTCAAGTAAACCAGTATTGGGCTGCAATATTTTAGGAATAGTTTCTAACTTTCCATAAAAAAGCCGTTTAAGTTTTTCTTTCCCTTCCATCGTTTTAGGAATCAGATGCAATTTAACTGCTATTCTACGAATTATGCTAACTAATGCATTTTTATCCTTTATTTCATCTTTAAATCCTAAACGAACTTCAGAACTCATAGATTTCGACTCATAGATTTTCTTCAGCTCTGTTACGGTATAATATCTAATAGAAAAAGGGCTTGGATTAAATCCGTGCCATTCTTTATTAACTGTAGATATAATTAATTTCCCATTAGGTCGCAAAACTCTTCTTACCTCATCAAATACCTTATTAAGATCTTTAAAATAATAAATTGCTTCATAAATTAATATCAAATCAAATGAAGCATCCTTGAATGGGAGTTCATGGGCATCCAAATAAATAACGTCTACGCTGTTATCTTCCTTATATGTGTCTTTTCCATAACTAAGCAGTTTTTCATCTATATCACCACCAACAACTCTTTTTGCTTTGTTTGCAATATATCCCAAACCAATCCCAGACCCACAGGCTATTTCAAGTACATCCGAATCACTATTAGCATGTTCAACTGCAAGTTCATAACGAGTCCTCATTATAGAGAACTGATCCTTAGTCGCTTTTTGACCAGGAATTTCTGTTACATTAAGAAAACTATTCTGCATATTTTACATTCTTAAATCTATCTTTATAATTTTCAATCACAAATTCTAAGTGCTTCATATAATCATGATATATCTTTTCTGCTCTAAATTGAACCTTATACAATTGTAACGCATTTTTTTTCATTTGGGTTAGTTTGTCTCTATTTTCATTCAAATCTTTTAGAATATTTACCAAAGTTTCTGTTTTATCATTTCTATAAGAAAATCCCACGTTATGCTCTTTCAAAAAATTCCCCATAAAGCCCTCAATACTAGTCATTACAGGTAAGCCACCTGACAAATATTCTATTATTTTATTGGGGAAAGCCATTCTAAAATTGATACTATCGGTATAAGGTGCTATTCCCACATCAGCGTATTCCATTACTGCTGCTAGTTGATTAGCATTAATAAATCCAGTTAAATAAACATTCTTGAAATCTTTGAATAAAGATTCTATCCTTTTTTCAACAACCCCTGTTCCACATATTATCAATTGAAATACGGTTTTTTCTTTCTGAAGCGCATTCATTACTAAGCACAAGGCTTCAAAGTCTAAATAATGCCCTAAATTTCCAATATAACAGAGGGAAAAAGTTCTTTCTTTATATTGAATTTTTGAAAGGATAGTCCAATCAATTTCATCTGTCTCTTTTTTGGGGTAACCAAAATAAAAAACATTGTCCATTTTCGTTTTTTCCCTATTTGCTTTAATCAAGCCCCAATTTAAAAAAGGCGAAGATACTCCAAGTAAGCCTGTAGCCTTTTTACAGATTCGCTCTGATTTTTTCTTAAGGGGATAAAGAATAATCTTAGAGATTAATGAATTTTTTATAGGGAAAAAAAGTTCAAAAGCCTCTGGCCATAAATCTCTTATATCTATTATCGTAGGAATATTATTTGTGTTGCCAAAGTCGACTACTACCTCGCATAAATCAGGCGTTGGAAAAGAGGCAACAATAATATCAGGCCTTTTTTCATTTTTAATTTTCTTTTTAAAATTCCTAGACAGAATGAAGTGATCATATAGTCTTTTAATAGAAATATTTTTTTTATACCCAGGGCTTTCTAGTAGAATAATTTCTAAGTTCTCTGATATTTTCAGCTTACTAGGTCTTTCTCTATAGGATTTTTTTGTATGATTAAATTTTGTGTTCCACCATATAACCTCATGACCATGTCTGGAAAGCATATTAGCCAAAATTCCCGTTCTTAATAATCTAGGATTCGTACTATCTGAAGGTATCGGTTCACCAATCGTAACAAGCCAGATTTTCATAGCGGTAAATACTTTCTCAACTATTTGATAAAGTTATTTGGAATAATTTAATTGAATTAATTTGATTACCCCCCATAAAGAGCCAAAGCCATAAGTAAAATGTAACAAAAAGTAGGTAACCGGTAAATAGAAAATCAATCCTAAGTTCTTCTTCTCAATAGAAGTTATTAATGAAGCAATAATATTCACGCCAAAATAAAGCACAAGAACCGTTAGTAGAAAATACTTAAAAATACCAAAAAATATAGAGAAAAAACCTAGAAAAATAAGTGTTAAAACAAAAAAGAGTGGTATTAAATGTCTCAATGAAACAGGCGTAGTAGAAGAATATGCAAATGGCAAAATTACCCATAATCCATTTCTCCAATTATGCTTAGTAAAGGATTTTAAATCAGCCCTAGAATGGTAATATGTTACCAAATCAGGGCATAATAGAATCTTTCTACCACTGTGTTTTAATCTTAAGTTAAATTCAATATCTTGCGAATAAGTCAAATTTTCATTAAACAATCCTATAGCATTGAATACTTCTTTCTGGTACATGGTTCCAGATGCCGTATCTACTATTGTTGGTTTTGAGATATTTGTTCTAAAAGATCCACCGCTCCCAAAAATAGAAGAAATCGCAGCAGCAATAGATTTACCCAAAAGAGTTTCAGTTCTACTAGTTGCTTTACTGAGTCCACCAACAGCATCCACTTTATGCTCATTAAGATACTGAACCGACTTTGAGATACGTTCAGGAGTGTAAGAACCGTGACCATTTAATATGGTAATATACTTACTACTTGGAGCAGCATTTTTTATGCCTATATTAAACGCAAAAACAGAAAAGCGATTTGGGTTATCAAAAAGTTTCACATTAGGATTCTCATGCGAAATCTTCGTCACAATATCTTTAGTTAAGTCTGTGCTACCTCCATCAACAACAAGAATTTCTATTTTATCTTTAGGGTAATCGCCATTTAACAAAGAGTTAATACACTTTTTAATGAATTTTTCTTCGTTCAAACAAGCAATAATAACAGAGACCTCAATATTCATTTTATTTGTTATTTTGAACTAAGTAACTGGACAAAATTAGTTTAAGTTTTCTTTTGGCAGGATTTAAAGCGTTGATAATCAAAATCATGTAAATCTTGTTAATCCTGTC
>Ga0129327_10001442_pt1 | contig 14069 bp, 11 predicted proteins | sample CPBDNA_6_FD_111799 | JGI IMG/M metagenome (GOLD analysis project Ga0129327, IMG submission 111799) | Freshwater to marine salinity gradient microbial communities from Chesapeake Bay, USA - CPBay_Spr_31_0.8_DNA | ecosystem: Environmental > Aquatic > Marine > Coastal | place: USA: Chesapeake Bay... | reverse complement strand
CCCCAATGGGCATGGCTGATATTGCTGAGGTGCTGTGGAATGATTTTATGCAGCATAATCCCGCTAACCCAGAATGGGCGAATCGTGACCGCTTTGTCATGTCGAACGGCCATGGCTCTATGTTGGTTTATTCATTGTTGCACTTAACCGGTTATGCGCTGCCGATTGAAGAGCTGAAAAATTTCCGTCAATTGCATTCAAAAACACCAGGCCACCCTGAGTATGGCTATGCGCCTGGCGTTGAGACAACAACAGGCCCATTAGGGCAGGGCATTTGTAATGCCGTCGGTATGGCGATTGCTGAAAAAACCTTAGCAGCCCAGTTTAACCGTCCAAGCCATGAGGTGGTTGACCATTACACTTATGCGTTTTTGGGTGATGGTTGTTTGATGGAAGGCGTCTCTCATGAAGCGTGTTCGTTGGCGGGCACCTTAGGTTTGGGCAAGTTAGTAGCCTTTTGGGATGATAACGGCATCTCTATCGATGGCCATGTAGAAGGCTGGTTTACCGATGATACGCCGGCGCGTTTCCGTGCGTATGGCTGGCATGTGGTGGCTGATGTCGATGGCCATGATCCTGAGGCGATTGCCGCTGCTATTAAAGAAGCGCAAGCTGAGACGACTAAGCCAAGTATGATTTGTTGTAAAACAGTTATTGGTTTCGGTTCGCCGAATAAGTCAGGCACGCACAATTGTCATGGTGCTCCATTGGGTGATGAAGAGATCGCTGCGACGCGTGAATTCCTTAATTGGCCGCATGCGCCGTTTGAAGTTCCAGCTGATGTATACGCGGGTTGGGATGCAAATAAAGCGGGTAGCGAGAGTGAAACACAGTGGAATACGCAATTTGCTAGCTATCAGCAAGCCCATCCTGAATTGGCAGCTGAACTAACGCGTCGTCTAAATGGTGATTTACCTGCCGATTTTGCTGAAAAAGCCGCGGCTTTTATTCAGCAGTCACAAGATAACGCCGATAATATTGCCAGCCGTAAAGCCTCGCAGAACGCGATTGAAGTTTTTGCCAACATCATGCCAGAAATTATTGGTGGCTCTGCCGATTTAGCGGGCTCTAACTTAACCTTATGGCCTGAAGCCAAAGGCATTAGTGCAGACGATGCTAGCGGTAACTACCTTTATTACGGCGTGCGCGAATTCGGCATGTGCGCGATCATGAACGGTATTGGTTTACACGGAGGCTTCCGTACTTTTGGTGCAACCTTCCTGATGTTTATGGAATATGCGCGAAATGCCGTGCGTATGTCTGCATTAATGGGCATACCCAATATTTTTGTTTATACCCATGATTCAATTGGGCAGGGTGAAGATGGCCCGACTCATCAGCCGATAGAGCAGATTGCTAACTTACGCTTAACGCCGAACCTTGATACTTGGCGTCCTTGTGATGGCGCTGAAACAGCGGTTGCATGGAAAGCGGCATTAGAACGTAAAAGTGGACCTTCGGCATTAGTGTTTAGTCGCCAAGGTTTACCCGCGCAAAGTCGAAATGCTGAACAGCTTAACGATATCGCTCGTGGTGCCTATGTATTAAAAGCATGTGCCGGAACACCGCAAGTTATTTTGATTGCCACCGGTTCTGAAGTTGGCATTACAGTCGAAGCTGCAGAACAACTTAGCGCCAGTGGCGTAGCTGTTCGAGTCGTTTCAATGCCGAGCACGTCGGTCTTTGATCAGCAGGATGCCGCCTACCGCGAATCGGTATTACCTAAAGCTGTTACCAAGCGTGTGGCGGTAGAAGCCGCGCATGTTGACTACTGGCATAAATATGTTGGTCTCGATGGCGCAGTGGTTGGTATGACTACTTTTGGTGAGTCAGCACCGGGTAATGTTTTATTAGAGCACTTTGGTATTACGGGATCAGCCGTTGCCGATAAAGTGCATGCTTTACTGGCCGATTAATCCCTTCTCTTATTAAAGCGAACGTCCGTAGGATGGCAGAATTATGCGATTAGCAATTAATGGCTACGGGCGTGTCGGGCGTTGTTTGCTACGCGCCTGGCATGAACGTGATGATACGAAATCGTTGTCGATGGTCGCCATTAATGAATTGGCGTCGCATGATGCGATTGCTTACCTTACGCAATATGACAGCACTCATGGTCGCTTTCCTGCGGATGTCAGCTGTGCTGTAAAGCATGACGTGAGTCATGCGGACAATGCTGCCGAACAACAATTAATGATTGATAAAGCTGGAATTAATGAAATTGCAATTGATTTGCTGCAACAAGCCGATCAATCGCAACTGCCTTGGCAGGCGCTGGATATTGATTTAGTCATGGAGTGTACGGGCAAAATCACGACGGCCATTGAAGCAAAAAAACATATCGATTCAGGTGCCAAGCAGGTTTTACTCTCCAACCCTGGTGAAGCCTTAATTCCGGCTTTGGTGTATGGCGTGAATCATCACTCCATTAATGCAAAACAAAATATTTTATCGGCAGCCTCGTGTACCAGTAATGCATTAGTGCCTGTGTTGTCGGTACTCGATAACGCCTTTGGTGTTGAGAACGGAGTCGTGACAACGATTCATGCATCCATGCATGATCAGCCCGTTATTGATGCCTACCATAGTCAAGATTTGCGCCGTAACCGAGCGGCATCGCAGTCTATTATTCCTGTCGATACAGCATTGGCACAAGGTATAGATCGAGTCCTACCTCATCTCCAAGGTAAGTTTGTTGCTCACGCGTTGCGAGTGCCGGTCAATAATGTTTCGGCTTTAAACGTGACAATAAATTTACGTACCGAGGTCACTGAAACGCAAATTAACAACTGTCTTAAAGACGCAGCTGAAAATGGTTTGGCCGGTGTCTTAGGTTATACCGAAGCGTTATTGGCTTCATGTGATTTTAATCATGATGCACGCTCCGGCGTGATTGATGCGAATCAGACGCGTGTCAGTGCTGGGCGAACGGTTAATGTGCTTATCTGGTTTGATAACGAATGGGCATTTGCAAATCGCATGTTGGATTTAGCGCTCTTTTTAAATAAGCAGTAGCGCTTAGCTTAGCCTTTTTTATTAGTGCTAATACGTATATTTTTATTGATCATATTTATCTAATTATTGATTAAATTTTTTTAAAAGAAAAAGAGGAAGTTGTAAATGTCTTTGTTGTTAATGAAAGATCTTGATTTAGCCGGTCAACGAGTATTGATCCGCGAAGATCTTAACGTACCGATTAAAGATGGTGAAGTAAGCTCGGATGCGCGTATTCGTGCTGCGCTACCCACTATTCAATGGGCCGTAAAAGCCGGCGCCAAAGTGATGTTGATGTCACATTTAGGGCGACCAGAAGAGGGTGCGGGTGCCGAGCAAAATTCAGCATATACCTTAGCACCAGTCGCTGCGCATTTATCAACATTGTTAGGCTCGGACGTTGCGCTCGTTAATGATTGGCAGCAAGGTGTAGAGTTATCTAATGGTGAAGTTTGTTTATTAGAAAACGTTCGTTTTAATGTTGGCGAAAAAGCCAATGATGATGTTTTGGCAAAAGCCTATGCGGGAATTTGTGATGTGTTTGTTATGGATGCTTTTGGTACATCGCATCGTGCGCAGGCGTCTACGCATGGTGTTGCCAAATATGCATCGATTGCATGTGCAGGCCCATTGTTAGCGACAGAGCTTGATGCGCTTAAGCGTGCATTAGCCAGCCCTGAGCGTCCCATGGTCGCGATTGTTGGCGGCTCTAAAGTGTCGACTAAGTTGTCAGTGCTTGATACGTTGTCTGATAAAGTTGATCAATTAATTGTTGGCGGCGGTATAGCGAATACCTTTTTAGCGGCTGCAGGAAAACCAGTGGGTAAATCACTTTGTGAGCATGATTTATTATCGACGGCTACAGCCATTGCGAATAAAACCCATATTCCTTTACCTATTGATGTTGTGACAGGTGTTGAATTTTCTGCAACCACGCCAGCCGTTATTAAGGTGGCTGAAGCCGTGGCAGACGAAGATATGATTTTTGATATTGGCCCGCAAAGTCAGCAACAATTAAATGCTATTTTAGCGGAAGCAAAAACTATTATTTGGAATGGGCCGGTTGGTGTCTTTGAGTTTGATCAGTTTGGTTTAGGCACTGAAGCCATTGCAAATGCCATAGCAAACAGCGATGCGTTTTCGATTGCCGGTGGTGGCGATACGCTAGCTGCTATTGATAAGTATAATGTGGCCGATAAAATCTCCTATATCTCAACGGGGGGCGGTGCATTTTTGGAATTTGTTGAGGGTAAAGTATTGCCGGCGGTTGCCATACTCGAACAGCGGTTTAATGAGCAGTAAGTCTGAGTTGTGATAACGCCATGGTCTAACAAGGAAGTGATACTTAAGGTGCAGCAATATGAATAAAGCTAAATTGAACATTGAAAATCTACGAGGTGATATTAGGCCGCTGGATGTTAGTCAGCCGTATACGCCAAATGCAGAAGAAAAAGCCTATTTGGCTTTTTATGGCATAGATTTTCAGCAATCGTTGGAGCATGTCACGCAATATTTTGGTCATCTTCCGAGTATTGATCTATCGGGTGAGTCGCAGCGTATAGCTTGTCATTACTTTAAAAATATTAATGCGGCTAGAACCTGCTTTATCGTTCATGGTTATATGGATCATACGGGTTTATATGGCAAGCTCATTAACTACTTACTGCATCGCGGCTGTAGTGTGGTGATGCTTGATATGCCAGGCCACGGTCTTTCATCCGGTGAGCCGGCAACCATTAAGAGTTTTGGCGACTACAATTTAGCCTTGCGGCACTGCCTTGATTTTTTCCATGAAAAAACGGCGGCGCCATGGCATGTTATTGGGCAGAGCATGGGCGGTGCCATTGTTATGGATTACTTGCTCAGCCAGCAAGACGATAGCGAGCCTGTATTTGATAAGGTGTTGTTACTTGCTCCATTGGTAAGGCCGGCGGGTTGGTTGGGGGTTAGGCTGATGCACTGGTTATTAAAAGGCTTTGTGAGTAGCATTGAGCGTAAGTTTAAAAGTAATACGCATGATGCCGCGTTTGTTGATTTTATGGAAAATCATGACCCATTACAGGCTAAGCGGATTCCTGTGCAATGGGTGACAGCGATGCTGCAATGGGAAAAAAGATTTCAGCAGTTAAGCTGGAGCGAGATGGAGTTGTTAGTGATACAGGGCGAAGGTGATGCGACTGTCGACTGGCGCTTTAATTTAGATTGTATCCGCAAAAAATTTCCACAATCTAAGCAGTTTAGAATACAAGATGCGCGTCATCATTTAGCGCGTGAAGATGATGATTATTTTGAACGTGTCACGCAGGCGGCAGATATTTATTTTGACCGTCGCAGAGATTTAAGAACTTAACCAAAATGCTTGCCATTTTTTATGCATTGAACGCGTAGATTGAGTGGCAGCATTAATGACGAAACTCACTAAAAAATGAATGACGGCAGACATGTCGACAAACAATAATTGGATCAAAAATATGTCAGAAGAATTAGATAACACAGCACTCGTCAACAGCTACGAAACGATATTGTCGGAGCTTGGTGAAGATCTTGATCGTGAAGGCATTCAAGATACACCAATGCGCGCGGCAAAAGCCATGCGCGCCATTACCCGAGGTTATGGTCAGTCATTGGATGATATTGTGAATGGCGCGGTTTTCGAATCGGGCACTGATGAAATGATCGTGGTTAAGAGTATTGAACTTTACTCTATGTGTGAGCATCATATGTTACCGTTTGTAGGGACTTGTCATGTTGGCTACATTCCTAATGGAAAAGTTTTAGGTTTATCAAAATTTGCCAGAATTGTTGATATGTATTCAACACGATTTCAAATACAAGAAAGATTGACTCGACAAATCGCTGATGCCGTAGAGTCAGTTACGGGTGCCATTGGTGTGGGTGTTATTGTTGAAGCCAAGCATATGTGCATGATGATGCGTGGTGTTGAAAAACAAAACTCAGTCATGGGTTCATCGGTTATGTTAGGCGAGTTTCGTGATTCCTATAACACGCGCCAAGAATTTTTAAGGCTGTTAGGTGATTTAGGGTAAGTTAATTTTTTATTCGTTTAAGTGAGCATGCATGAAACATCTATTATCGTTATTAATCTGTTTGGGGTTAATTGCATGCGAGGCAGAATCCGATCCTGATGCCGCTGGTGCTCGTGATTCGGAAGGCTGCCCTAGTGTAGGTAATTTAACGGTACAACGATCTTCGGGTTTAGGCAGCGGTGGCCGCTGTTTAATTAGCGGAACATTAACCGAGACGGCAACATTAAGTGCCGTTTCTGAATGGCATCTTAATGGTCCTTTAATTATTGGTGATGGCGCTTCCAATCCGTTATTCACTATAGAACCTGGGGTTGAGATTTTTGCAGGTGAGAATGGCTCAAGCTTTGATTATATTTACGTTGCTCCCGGCGCCTCTATTAGCGCAATAGGAACAAAAAATAAGCCCATTATTTTTTCGTCTGATGACGAAGATTATGAAGGCATTGGCCAATGGGGCGGGTTGATTATAGAAGACAGCTCAGCGACTTTTGGGCAGACGCGATTAGAGTATGTCGTTGTCACAGAGGCGGGCGCCGAAGTGACAGTTGGCAATAAAACTTATGCTGATAATATTGTCTTGGATGGTGTTCATGACAATACGTTTATCCAATATCTTCAATCACACGACTCTGCTCGTGATGGCATTCGATTACAATCTTCAGAAGCTTCTGCTAATCAAGCGCGTTTAAGCTGGTTGTTAATTACTGGCGCGAGCCGAGATGCTTTTTCATATAACAACTTTAGTGGCTTAGTTAAAGATATGCTGGTCATCCATCGTCCCGGATCTTATGACGGTACAAGTGGTGGGCGTGCAGGCATTTATGCGAGTAACAGTAATTCCTTGCCTCTGTTTGTCAATATCACTTTGGCAGGCAGAGATACTACTAGTAATAATGCGATTAGAATTGATGATCAAGAGTTCGGTATTGTCTTTGCAGATAATAGCAGCGGTATTCGTATGGCGAATACGCTGATATCTAATTTTCGCAATGGTTGTTATGAAGTCAGTGATAACGCTGATCTTTCTACGGTAAGTTTGGGTGAGACAGATATTTCTCAAAGTTTTATTGGCGGCATTCATTGTGGTCATGAGCGATCAGGCCTTGCGGGTAATGTTTTTGTTCCCTTTTTACTGCGTGGCAGTGGCCAAAATATTCCCGGCTCAGTACTCAATGATGGCATGAAATTTCATGGTAATAGCGCGTTTAATTTTGATGGCGAAATTAATCCTACTACGGCTATCACGGGCGCGTGGTTTTTAAATAGTATTGGCGGGCTTCAGAATGATTTAGTAGTCAACTCAACAGGTGGGCTTAATGCTTTTGCCAGTGGCGATACAAATAATAATGGAAATGTGAATAGAGACGATAAAGACTTTCAACCACTGCTTAATAGTACGGATACTTTCTTTGGTGGTATCAATGGTTTGAGTATTTCATCGGAGGGCTATGACTTAACCATAATTGGAGCTGTTCGAAGTGCTTCGCGTGATCTTGCCAATGAATTTGATGGGTGGACGCTTCAAGCCGGCGGTGTATTCCCGCAAGAAGTGAGCGGCTTTGCGCCATAATTTATCATCATGAAAAACTATGGCGCTAGCTGTTGTAGAGGTAGAGAAATTAGGCGCGTTTTGTTTTGACGCCGTCTTTTGTACCCAGCAGTAAAACGTTAGCTGGGCGCATAGCAAATAAACCGTTAGTGACCACGCCAGTAATATTATTAATTTGACGTTCGGTTTCTAGCGGGTTCTGAATTTTAAAATTTCTTACATCCAAAATATGGTTGCCGTTATCTGTCACTACACCTTCACGGTATACGGGCATGCCGCCAAGGCCGACTAATTTTCTTGCTACATAACTTCTTGCCATTGGGATAACTTCAACGGGCAGAGGGAAATCACCTAGTACGCCTACCACTTTGCTTTCGTCGGCAATGCAAATAAATTCTCTAGCGACTGCAGCAACAATTTTTTCACGGGTTAACGCGGCGCCGCCCCCTTTAATAAGATGCAAGTGCTCATTGGCTTCATCGGCGCCATCAATATAAAAATCAATCTCTGATACGTTATTTAAATCCAATACTGTAATGCCATGCTCGCGTAGGCGAGCAGAGCTGACTTCTGAGCTTGAGACCGCTGCACGAAAGTGACCCTTTATGGTTGCGAGTGCATCAATAAAAAAATTCACCGTAGAGCCGGTTCCTACCCCAACAACACTGTCGAGATCCAGTTTGGGTTTAATTAAATTAACGGCTGCTTGTGCTGCATCGCTTTTCATTTGGTCTTGTGTCGATAGTGTCATGTGGCCTCTCATGGATTAAATTTTTAACAGCGTTAGTAAAGGTTAAACGCAGTTCTCACTTTGACTATAGGTTGGCGTGCACGCAGTCACAGTTTGACGGCAATGCGAGACCTTTTCTCTTTTCTGTCTCTAGAATGACAATAGCATTCACCAAAAACATGATATTACTCATTTCTAAAAGATATTAACTATTATGGATACTTACTACGCCACATGCCTGATTTTCGTTTTAGCGACTTTAATGACAGCGCTTGCCCCTCTTCTCTAAAGGCCTTTTTATAAAACGTTTACCTCAGACTGTTTTTTTTGTCATTATATGATGCGCACGTCTGTTGTGTGTAAAAAAATCAAAATAACACTTTAACTTCTTCTTGCCTTCGGTGAATTGATTAATATATCGATTCAGGCGCTACTTCCAAGCTGTTTTAAATCGTCAATGTGCTAACGACTGCGAAATATCTGTCTGGGTGTTGCTATACCGTTTAGTGCTATGTCCCATGCTTCGACAGGTACTGCTTCGACTTGCTGTAAGCTATGCCCAAGCCCCAAGCTTTTAAGCCTTCTATGCTTACGCTGGCTGTTAGCCAGAAAGCGATCGTAGTAACCTCCGCCGCGACCTAGACGATTCCCCATACTATCAAAGGCAACTAGCGGTACCAAAATCAAATCGAGAGACACTTGTGTGGCAATTCTCGCAGCACAGCGTGGCTGTTGGATTCCCCATTGCCCTGTTACCAATTGTGTTTGGGGTGTATAGGGTACAAAGTGCAGGGACTTTTGTTGCGTGGGCACGGGAAGATAAACGCGTTTGCCGAGAGCCCATGCCAGTCGATGAATAATAGAGGGATCAATTTCACCGTCGTTAGGGAGATAGCTGGCAATTGACTTGGCGTGAATAAACTCGGGACAGCGCTTTAGTAAGGCGCAAAGTTTTTTGGCTTGCGCATACTGTTGGTAAGGCGGCAGGGCTCGTCGCGCAGCGCGATACTGCCGTCTTAACTGGCGTCGCCTTTCGGCCAAACCACTGTTTTTTTTAGTGCTTAAGCAATCAAAAAATGGCATGTGTTTATCTATCTTTTATTACGGATAATCATTTCGCGATATCGAAGCGTTATTGTATAAGACGAGACTGTTTTTGTCGCTGCGAGGCTATTTTTTGATGTTTTTTTGGATACTTCTTTTGATGCTGGGCTTGTTATTGTTTAACCGTTAGTATTTTCAATGAGTTAGTAGAAAATTATTGAGATAGCGGGTGAAGCGATAAAATAAATAGGAGGAGTTGTGTGGAGGACTTAAGCATAGGGCTTTATAGATCGAGCTTATAGGTAGGGCTTATAGGTAGGGCTTATAGATAGGGCTTTAGAGATAGGGTTTAGCGATATAAGACATGACGATATAAGATATCTCAATACATGAGATAAAAGGTATTCATAAAATAATAATAAGAACGCCCCAAGGTACCGCTGTCATTAGCGGCCTCGAACCGAAAAGGTTCAAGGTGGTGGATCCTGCAGTAGTTCAGGCTTCTCGGACATGCCGAGCATGCACACAGCTACCAACGAGGAACCTCCGGGTGGGTATTATCGGCTCAAGGACATGCTGACTGGCGAATACCCCAGGGAGTTCGCACTTAGTGTAAACTATCTGGCGAGTGACGGAAATAAAAGATATCGAGCATTTACAATTTAGTTAAAAGATCTAAACAATGCGATTCGTTAGATTTCCATTTGTTTAGCGCCTTGTAGGGCGTTATCCAGCTTTTTGTTGAGCGTTTTAAGCATGTCTGAAGTTTCTTTACCGGCAACTTGGTCTTTAGTTTGTAAAAACTCATGAGACAAATTGAGGCCGGCCATTATGGCAATACGCTCTAGGCCAATAACTTTGCCCGTATCGCGAATATCACGCATACGCTTATCAAGCTGAGCCGCAGAATTCACTAAGCCCTCTTGCTCGCTGGCAGGACAGGACACTTGAAAATCTTTGCCCATAATTTGGACGTTCAGAGTGATAATTTTATTATCGTCTTCGTTAGTGTCGGTCATTTTTTCCTTGGGTGGCACAGTGCCTCTTGATAGCTCGGTCATTCTCCAGACTCCATAGATTTCAGTCGAGTAATCATCGATTCAACCTTGGTGCGTGCGGTCTCATTTTTTATCAACAATTGGCGACGCTCATTGCTCCATTCGCTTTCGCGACCGCGCAGTGATTTATTTTCGATATCGAGCGACGAGCACAGCGAGATAAGTTCATCGAGCTTGCTTTCAAGATGCTCTAATTTGTCTTTCATTATGTGGCCTTGGTGTATGCGCTATCCCTGTTAGACAATATATCGATCTGAGCTTCCTGCTCAGATGGCTTTTTAGCCCTTTTTTACCCCTATTTTTTACCCATTGACTGGCTATTTAGGCACCATTTAAGGTGTAGGGATAATCACTGACGCTAAAGGGTTGCTAATATAGTGCGCAGCGCGATGATGGTCAATAACTGTAAGTTTAAGAGTAATTGATGATGATTGATATTAGAGGTTCAGATATTGCCCCACAGTTCGTATAATCACGGTAATTACTCTTGGCTTCGGCCCACTCTACCATTAGGTTCTAGATGAATTATCATGATGCTCCACCACCGCAAAACTTTGATGAACTTGCCGACTGGTTAATAACCGTCGATAGCCAATTTTCGCCCTCTGAGCTGCATGGCGCTATTGTTGGCGCGCTCTGTGGTGCTATGCGCTTGCCGGCCAAGCGTTGGGCGCAGTTTGGCTTTGCCGTTATGGGCAGCTCAGAGACGACTCATCGCCAATTTAGTGAGCTCGCTGAGTCAGTATTAGGTGGTTTGGCACGTGAACAGTTTGAGTTGTTAAGCGGCGAAGATATGGCTTTTCAGCCTTATTTGCCCGACGACGATGAAACCATTGAGCAGCGTACCGACGGTTTAAGTGACTGGTGTCGTGGATTTTTAGGCGGTTTTGCCGAAGCGCAGGTTTATCAACAGAAAAATGCTCCGCAAAATGAAGCGGGTGAGGCGATATTGCCGCCCTCGCTACCAGAGCCGGTGCAAGAATCATTAAGTGATTTAGCCGCTATTGCGCAGGCGACGGTTGAAGATGATGAATACGATGAAGATGACGCAGAGTTAAGTGATGATCCGCTTGAGCTCGATTCGCTTTTGGATGAAGACGGCGAAAGTTTTGATTTTGACGTCGCTGATGCCGAAGCGGCAGAGCGCGATTATATGGAAATCATTGAATATGTGCGATTAGCCTCAATGACAGTATTTAGTGAGTACGGCTGGGTTGAAATTATTGAGCAGCAACAGAAGCAACAGCAGCTACCTGCGGCAGACCAGCCAGCGCCACCAGGGGCCACTCAATTTTTTAAATCGGGTAACAAAACTATGCACTAATTTTATGCTTATAGCTGCAGTACTCAAGTAATGCAGCTATAGACATAAAGATGGCGATAAACCAACAGCTACCAAGCAGCGTATTAATATTGGGACTTTATCTATTAATAACGCACTGTCAGTTGCTGGCCTCAATATAAATATTGGCTAATGTTGATTTAAACAGAAAAGATAATCAGTCAACACTATGTCAACAGACAGACCGTAAATAGAAGACGCGTAAACCCATGGCAAAAAGAAATAAATCGGCAGTAACATCGACCATTAGTAAGCGTGAGTTTGAGCGACGTCGTCGTGAGCTTATGTTACAAATGGAGCCCGATAGTATTGCCATTTTACCATCAGCGAGTCTGGTTATTCGCAATCGTGATGCTGAATTTAAATTCCGACAAGACAGTGACTTCCATTATTTAAGCGGCTTTAACGAGCCGGATTCAGTATTAGTGTTAGTGCCCGGCAGAAAGCATGGCCAATGTTTGTTTTTCTGTCGTGAGCGAAACCCTGAGCGCGAGCTCTGGGATGGTTACCGCGAAGGTCCAGAGGGTTTATGCCAAAACTTTGGTGCCGATGATGCGTTTCCGATTACCGATATTGACGATATTTTGCCGGGCTTAATGGAAGGTCGAGAGCGCGTTTATTATTCGATGGGTAAGCGACCAGAGTTTGATAAACAAGTTATGGATTGGGTGAATGTTTTACGTTCTAAGGCTCGATCGGGCGCGCACCCACCGGGTGAGTTTTTGGATCTCGATCATCTTTTACATGATATGCGATTATATAAAAGCGCCGCCGAATTACGTGTTATGAAAGAAGCCGCTGATATTGCTGCGGCAGCACATACGCGAGCAATGAAATTTTGTCAGCCAGGGATGATGGAGTATCAGCTTGAAGCCGAATATCTGCATGAATTTGCGGCAAGTGGTGCACAAGCCGCGGCTTATAACTCTATTGTGGGTGGCGGAAAAAATGCTTGTATCCTTCACTATGGTGAAAACAATGCCATGCTCCGTGATGGCGATTTAGTATTAGTTGATGCCGGTTGTGAATTGAATTGTTATGCCTCGGATATCACGCGCACCTTTCCTGTTAATGGTCGCTTTAGCAAAGAGCAGCAAGCGTTATATGAAATTGTATTGGAAGCACAGCTTGCCGCCATAGAAACAATTAAGCCTGGGAGTCACTGGAATCATTCGCATGATGAAACCGTGAGAGTGATTACTCAGGGTTTACTGAATTTAAATATTCTACAAGGCGATTTAAACACTTTAATTGAGACTGAAGCTTATCGACCTTTTTATATGCACCGTGCCGGTCATTGGATTGGTATGGACGTGCATGATGTCGGTGACTATAAAGTGCATGATGAGTGGCGCGTGCTTGAGGCTGGCATGGTTATGACGGTTGAGCCCGGTATTTATATTGCTGTCGACAATAAAGACGTGGCAGCTAAGTGGCGCGGCATTGGTATTCGTATTGAGGATGATGTGGCTGTAACGGCTAGCGGTTATGAAGTGTTAAGTAGTGATGTAGTTAAATCGGTTAGTGATATTCATAAGCTGATGCGACCTTCGACCAGTAGCACTGTAACTGACCCTGCGCAAATCGACTTTATTGGTGCGATGGATCATGGTGAAAAAATATTGGCCAAACCACGATCAGAAAAAGCTGTAAAAAAACCAGTCAAGGCTGTCGCTAAAAAGGCTGTTAAGAAAACTGTTAAAAAGACTGCTAATAAAGTCGTTAAGAAGGTCATTAAGAAAGTCGTTAAGAAGACAGTCAAAAAATCACCTAAGATCGGCTCTAAAAAAACGGTATCGAAGAGAAAGTCGGTAGTTAAAAAAGCGGTTGTAAAGAAAAAAGTAGTGGTGAAGGTTGCCTCGAAAAAATTGGTTAAAAAAGCAGTGAAAAAAGTAGCTAAGAAGGCTGCTAAGGCGATTGTTAAAAAGCCAGTTAAAAAGCCAGTTAAAAAGCCAGTTAAAAAGGCAGTTAAAAAAACAGCTAAGCAAGCGACGAAAAAAGTTATTAAAAAGATAGTTAAAAAAACAGCTATCAAAAAGAAAGTGGCGCTTAAAAATCCAGTAGCTAAAAAATTAGCAGTAAAAAAATCTTCGTCTAAAAAAGTGTTGCCTAAGAAAAAAGTGGCAGTTAAAAAGGTAGCGGTTAAAAAAATAGCGAAGAAAAAAACAGTTAAGAAAAAAACAGTTAAGAAAAAAATCTCATCCTCAAAAAAACGGTCAGCTAAATAAGGCATTATGACAACAGATAAGCTCTCTATTACGCAGCGCAAGCACTACGATATTATTATCGCTGGTGGCGGTATGGT
>Ga0129327_10001439_pt1 | contig 14076 bp, 16 predicted proteins | sample CPBDNA_6_FD_111799 | JGI IMG/M metagenome (GOLD analysis project Ga0129327, IMG submission 111799) | Freshwater to marine salinity gradient microbial communities from Chesapeake Bay, USA - CPBay_Spr_31_0.8_DNA | ecosystem: Environmental > Aquatic > Marine > Coastal | place: USA: Chesapeake Bay... | reverse complement strand
TGGAAAATAAAAGATGATGAGTTCGTAGTTGGAAAACCTAAGATTTCCGTAAACGGCGACCAAAACGATTTCTATTGTAAGAGACACGCTGATATGATTGAAACAGGTATTTTCTATGCAGAAGACGACATAGATTTCGACAAGTCAAAGGCTGATAGAAACAAAGACGGTCGAATATCCGATTGGGAGCGAGCAGTTGGCAATAAAGTTGCTAAAGGCATCCGTGAGAGTAAAAGGGCTGAAGTCGGCCCTCATGTTCCAACACGAATAGCGGCAACAACTACCCCTAGAGGCGTAGTTAAAACTTACACTTCAATCCCTGCTGGCGATGGTCACGTTGTAGGTCAATTTACTCCTGATATGGATTACGCACCGTCAGGAATGTATGGTGCTGAAAGTTTAACAAACAGTATCGAGAAAGGTTTTGGTGCTGTTCTTGGCATTATGAGTGGTTTAATTGTCGGAGGATTTGCTATGGGTGCAGTTTCAAGTTTATCTAAAGATGATGAAAACCGTGAGTGATTAAATATGTCGGACGAACCTGTATTTGGATTATCAGACGGTATTTTCGTTTTCATAGGTGCAGTTTCGCTTTGGCGAGCCGTGACCGCTTTTGAAGACGCTTACTTTTTCCCTAACGATAACGAGAGAAGTGTTTTGGCTTCTGCGGCAGTAGGCTTAGGAATTATGGCTTGGAAAGGCAAGGACTTTCTGGCAATCTTAAAGGCATGAGGTGGTTGAATGGTTGAAATGGATGGTGAAAAACTAATGGTTTCAAGTTCTAATTTTGATGATGGTTCAATGATTGTTTCAGTAGGAACAACTGATTTTAACAATTACGGCGATTCAGATTTCATGGAAATGATGATTAATAAAGACGGTAAAATTGACTATTTCACCTTACCTACGGGTAAAGATGATTATCAAAGAATGTATAAAATTAAACCTTCACACTACGGCAGAATGAAAACTCAAAATGAAACTAATGAATCCGCAGGTGGAGATTTCATTAGAACAGATGGGGATGGTAAATATGGAACATCCTTCGGGGCTGAAGGTCAGCCAATTTACGAGCGAAAATACCGCCAAATTGTAGTTGATGACAAATTAAAAAATAAACTTCAGATGTTAGAATCTATAATTAAATCTCTCAATGAAGCCATTCAGGGGGGAAGATTTGATGTCGTTGAAACCGAAGCGTTAAGGCGGGCTGTCAGCGAAGTTTATTCCGCAAGGGATATTTTGATGGGTGGTTATTGGGAAGCAGAATCCTTCGGTGCTGAAGAAGGACAGTTTTACCAATTAGAAATTAAATCGAACATGGCTGATGGTTGGGAATGGGTTGCAGATTTTACCAACCAGCAAGACGCGATAAACGCTTATTACGAACATTACGATAAGCATCCTGAAGTTCAAATCGTGGAAGTTGATTCCGATGGTGATGGAGAAGTGCTTTTGCAGACTCGAAATTACAATCTGGGTGCGGAATCCTTCGGGGCTGAAATGAAACTTCCCAAACTAACTAAGACCCAGATGGATTTATTGAGGTATTCAAGGTGGTTTCAGACTTACTCCGCTTACGCAAGAGGGCAATCAGATAGGTATTGGTCGCCTGAAGATTGGAAAGATGGAAAGGTGGAACAATGCTTCACAATCACTTCAGATGGTTGGGGCAACGACAATATAGCCCGCCGAACCCTTAAATCACTTCTTGAGAAGAAAGTGCTATACGCCACTAAAACCAATTACTTTGCCTACGATGGAAGGATTAGAAAGTCACCTGCTCAACAAGTGAATGAGAATCCTGACTTAGTTAGCAAACTCACCAGCGTTTGTCTGGGCTTGACACCCATAGGTGTTGAAATCATTAAAAGAGAGTTTGCCCGCCAAGTTAAAGATGTAGTTGGGTGGAGAATCGAATTGACACTTGAAGACGGTCAGACCGCTTACTTAAGTGATATGCCTGATGAGATAGCACAATCCATTGACAACCATATCGAGGAGGTCAAGTGGGATATGGGGGGAGAGCAATTCGGGGCTGAACCTGTCGAGTGGGATGAATGGATTGGAGAACAATGTCAAAACTGTAAGAAAGGGCCAATGTATGACATTGTTGAAGTGGAAGAAGAAAGTGGTGAAGAACACTATGCAAATAAATGTAAATCTTGCGGCTATCAAACAAGTTGGTATGCGGAAACTTTAAAGGCAGAATCCTTTGGGGCTGACTCGGAAAAATGTCCTAAATGCGATGCAGGTAATTTAGGCAAAGAAGAAATGTATTATTGCTATACTTGTGGGAATGATGATGCTTCAGAGGATGGATGTTTAGAATGCGGTTCTGATGCTGTGGGTGAGGAGGAAATGGATTATTGCTATAATTGTGGAGAGCATGGTCATTGGTTTAATGCAGAATCCTTCGGAGCAGAACTATTAGACTATCCACACCCTATGAGTGACCGTCAAAAACACCGAATCAGGAAACTCGGAGGCAGGATTGACAAGGCTATGAGTCGTTCTCAGGCTTCCCAATACATTAAATCACTAATGAGAATTGAACCTCTCCACGCCGAAACCCACGCTTTAGACTGTTCCGCTTGTCAAGGGTGGGGTTGGAACGAGGATTTAAACATGGTTTGCGATGCAGACGGATGTATCGGTGGTTGGGTAGTTCCTAAGAAACCAAGTCTTTTAGAGCGTGGTCTGGAACTAGGTGCAGGTGTAGGAATGGGTATGGCTGGTGTAGCCATCTTATTCGGATTTCTCGGTGGAACAGTAGGATTCGCCGCCGAAGAAATGAAGAAAAGGAGGGATTAGAAGTATGCAATTCGGAGGTCAAAGGGGTGTAATCGGGGAAAAAAGAGTTAAGGATTTATCTAAAGCCACACCTCTGAAAAATAGATTCGGAGGTCAAAGAGACACAGACGCTTTGAAGGAAAAAGAGGAAAAAAGAAAGGCTCGATTCACACGCCGAGATAAAGATGTGGCTCAGGAGTGTCCAGATTGCGAGGGGTTTGGTTATCACTTTAACAACGACCCCCAATTAGGAGAAATGTGCTCAAATTGTATTCAAGGATGGGTTATCAAAGATTCTGATGATGTAATTTCCACTTTAACTGATGATGAAACTTTTGAAAGAGGCGTTAAACTTGGAGCAGGTGTAGCCGTAGGATTCTCGCTGATTTCACTCGGTGTAGGCGTAGCCGCAGGTGTTTTAGGTTTAATCTATGAAAGAGTCACGGGAGAGTAAGGAGGCAAATTGGAGGGGTGATTATTATGATACCACTACCACCAGCCTTGTTTAAATTAGCGTTATCATGGGTGACGGCGGCAACAGAGGTGAACAGAATGGTAAGCAGAAGTGGGAAGTTCTTTGAAATAGACCATTTGTTGCCTCTTGAGGATAAAGACCGTCCTCGCGGGGTCGTCACGTTTGACAAAGGGGTTCAATCTTATGAGGACTTTGCTGATGATGAGATACGCAAGTATCATCAACACGGTGCAGTAAGTCCGTTAATGTCAGTTATAGGGCGAACAGGTAAAACTGCTCAGAACTTCAATCTGGCGGCGGAAAGTGACCCTCGTATCGTCAATCCCATTTCCATTAAACCTGAAGGAACGGCTTCATCCGCAGGGATGACCCCAGAGAACTTCGGTCAAACCCCTAAACCGTCTTTAATTAGCGATGTTAAACTTAACACTAAGATAAGAACAGCCAAAAGAGCCTTCCCTCCAAGTGAAATAAATCTCCCGCCAGCCGATTTAATTGGAACAAGCACAGTAAATCTCATGTCACCTTTCGGAAGATGATATTAACGGTTAAAACCGAGCCTTCTTATAGTCAAACCGACAAGTGAGAGTGATAGTTATGTCGAGAGAGGCTATGTTGAAGAACGCTTTTATTCTGGCTGCTTCCGTTGGAGGAGGTTATTGGTTAGTTTCAAAGGCTGTTTCCACAGAGATGTTAGCAGAGCAGACCGAGCAACCTTCAGATGTTTTCCCTGCTGATAAGATTAGAATGGAATACGCGGCTACGGCGGCACAAACTATTATTCCTTACGCTCTTTACGAAGGGGCGCAAGGTTCTCTTTACCGAGATTTCGTCTTTGACGGACAGGCTCACTTGCCTAGTGACGCTCCACTTTACAGCCGACCTGCTTTAACTACTTTAAACTATGACAGAGCCTTCGGTTCTGGCCCTGCTCGTATTTTAAACCTACCTTACAGAATCCATGAGGGAAATCCTGTGGAACTTTCAGGAACAGCAGTTGCAGGTTCTTACGCCACGCCCGCAGGTGGAGTTCCTGCTGGTGAGTTTAGTGCTGAAAGTGTTCCTGTGTTTTTCACTCCTGCTGGTCGAGTTCCAAACGGCTTGGAAACTTTAACCGAGTTAAACTTAAGCCAACCCCACACGGAAAGTTGGAATGAGGTAGGGTATAATAATAATATGCCTACATATCCGTTAGTTGAACCTAGAACTAATTCTATTGTTTCCACAGTTATTGATGATGCTGGCGGTGTTGTCACCCCCGAAGGTCAGTATCTTTCTTACGGGCGTGACAGTCCTTTGATTTACTCTCCTTTTACCTTTATGCAGGACACCCCTGACAACGACCGATACTACTCTAATGGAACAGAAACCAAGTCCCGCCATGAGTGGGAACAGGACTACGCTATTTACGGATATGGCGACCAAAGCATTTCTTTAGCAAGTCGAAGTGGGATGGACAGTTTAAGATTGAGGCGTAGGTAGTCTTATTATAGTTGAACGAATAATTTAAAGTAGGTGATTTACAATGGCGACAAAATACGATGCTATCTTACTATACTCTGATGACATCTGGAACAACGACCGCGAAAAGGATTTCACACAGGCTAAAGTTATAGGTAAGGGTGAAGCCTCTGAATCTGAGTGCGAAACTTTCTTCCCTTGTGGTTTATACTATGAGAAGGGAACTACTGATGACACAGGCTACCAATGTTTAAGCATAACTTCAGAAGACATGGATGTGCAAGGAACTAAAATGACTGTTATCTCGGTCACTTTGAGAAATCCTGCGGGTCAGAAGATAACCCTTCAATACCCTGAGAAAAGTCGAAAGTTCCCTGTGCAATTCGGAGGTCTTTCAGGTAGTGCTATTACTTTTTACATTGACGGTGCAGAAACTTACAGAAGTTCAAAAAATGCTAAAGTAAAGGCTAAGAAGTTTATCGAAGCACGTATTGAAAAACTACGGGCTTGTGACGCGCCTTTCGCCGCCGAGTCTATGGAGATGGGAATGGAAGAAATGGCTTCCGAGTTCTCTGTGGAGAGAATCAATCCAACTCCTGTTTCGGGCAAGGCTGATATGAAGGCTGAGTCTTTTGGTGCAGAAGAAAATCTTGCCGTAGCAGACGTTGATATTCACGATGGAATGAACATTCCAGCAGGAAGCGGTGCTATTATCGGACAGGCGATACCTGAAACTGATTTCACACCTTTCGGAGCATCAGCAGAATCCTTCGGGGCAGAAACAGACGAAGAAAAATGTTCTAAGTGTGAGAATGTTTTCGATGAAAGCGAATACTTCCCAATTGAGTGCGTAGTCTGCGAACAAGAAGTCTGTAAAGAATGTAGTTCATATCAAAGAGATGAAAATGATGAGTGGGATTGGGATAAGCCCACTTGTTTCGATTGTCTATACCCAGACCAAGAGGCAGAATCCTTCGGGGCAGAAAACCCACCTGTTCCAGCAGACCCAAGAGTAAGTCCTTTAAACAAAGGACTTCACACACCTTCCGACACGCCTGACTTGTCTGCTGAATATGATTTCCAAAACCAAACCATCACGACTATTACTGCTGATAATGAAGACGAAGCCCGTGAAACTTTCGCAGGGAACTACGATTCCACAAAAGAAGAATGGAAAATCGTTGATGTTAGAAAAGCCGAAAACATGGGACTGTCTGCTGAAGAAAATCTGGCTATTCAAGACGTTGAGATTTGGGACGGCATGGTTCTTCCTGAAGGAACAGGAAACGTCATGGGTCAAATGACTCCTACTACTGATTTCACTCCTTTCGGCGTATCAGCCGAGCAAGCGGCTGACCCAATGCCTAATGAGAGTGCTATTGTAGGTCAGACTTCTGATGGAACACCTTACACTCGCTTCGGCTACGCGGCTGAATCCTACATGGAAGAAACCTTTAAACCTGATGGAATGGGAGAAGTCGTGGGAGCGATTACAGCCGAAACTGATTACACACCTTTCGGTGCTTCCGCAGAAGACATGGAAGCAGAAGCCTTCGGAGGGGATTTAGCCTCTTTGAATGACTATAACGGTGTCGAAAGCGTTAGAGTCGAAGCCCCACTCGGACACGGTGTGACTGAGAATCTGGGTGCAGAAGAAATGGACACTTACGGAGGACTTATGGGTGTAGCCGCCGCTTTCATCGCTGGAATGGCTTTCAGTCATTGGTCTAACGGTAAAACAAACGGGGATGATGCTCCTGATTCGGAAACCCCTTCTGAAGAATCAGATGACGCACCCCAAGCATAGGGTGTGAAGAAATGTCATTGAGAAGTTCTATTTTTAAACAAGCCTCTAAAGATACAATTGGCGCAGGTCTGCGAGAATCATTTTTTCAATCAGCATTCCGAACTTTGCCTACCGATGGATTGGCAGGAACTAATAGAGCCGCAATTCAAGACGCATTAGGGAAATCTGGTGCTATTGACAAAACAGTATTCTCCTCTCGACTTGGAAAGATGAGTGATGATAGTGTGAATGACGCATTAGTGATAATGGCAAAAGATAGTCCAGCAGAGTTCGATGTTTTAATGCGAAATATGTATGCAGACGATACAGGAGGGCGCACCGCATTAAAGAAGTTTTACAAGGAAAATCCTTCAATTCAATCCAACATAAAAAAAGCCCTCCCTGATGATGCGACTATATTCAAAGGAATAGACGGCTCGGTTAAAGAATTGAGCGAATCTCAAATCAAGAACTTGGGTGCGGCTCAAGGAATAACTCGCGCTGGTTTCGCGGCGGCAGACGGCGGTAAGAAGTTTTTCACTAAAGTCTGGGATAGCATCGCATCTGGCAGAGCATTAAACACAACCAGATTTGGTATCACCGTAGGTGTCGCATGGATTGTTATTGATGTGTTAGCAAGTTTAACGGGTCAAACTAAATTAGAGTTCTTCTCTGACTTGTTTGAGTTCATCAAAGACCCTTCAGCCTCACTTTTCGCTAACGATGATGGCGATGGGATAAACGGTTCTTGGAAACTTACAAGTCTGGGTCAGATGGTTTTCGGAATGGTGGCTCTATTCGGAATAGCCGTAGCAGTTAAACTGATTAAGACCCTAAAGCCATCAGAGGCTTAGAGACTACTCATCTGAGTTTTCTATTTCCACTTTACTTTTGTTAGCGTTTAAGATAGCCATCGCTTCTTTGTAGCGATTGCGGATAGTCACTTCTGTTATCTCTAACTCTCTGGCTATCTGTCTTTGAGTCCTACGCTCATCACAATCCACACAAGCGATGTAAATACAAGCGGCAACTACACCAATAGGATTCCTACCTTGATTCATTCCACCGTCAAAGCAAGTCTTTAACAAGTCCTGTGCTCGGTTCTGAACCTTTAACGATAAATTAAGGGCAAAAATATACCTACTAAGATATTGGTCTGGTGTGGTAGGAGGCATTCTCTTGAGTCTAATTATATTCTTCTTTAAGGTGTTGTAATTACGAGCAATCTCTTTCCTGCCTGTCCTAGTCAAGTCTGCTATTTCGTCTAATGAACGAGGCACACCTCTAATTCGACAAGCCGTATAGATGGAAGCGGCCACCATACCTTCTATGCTCCGACCTCTAATCAACTGTAAATCCACCGCATCACGGTAAACATTTACTGCTTCTTGATGAACCGACTTAGTTAAGCCACCTCGACTTATCACTCTCTCAATGTCTCTAAGAGCAACTGCTAAGTTTCTTTCTTTGTTAGTGACAGTCTGCTGATTGATACGCTTGAGGATGAAGGACTTCTGCCTGTCTTTCTTGTCTGCTTCCATTGGATTGAAAGTAGTCCTCAGACCCTTATCAGCAAACAAGTTGCTCGCAGGTGCTCCGTAATGAGCGTTATCCACCGAAGGGTCAGTTGAACTGAATCTGCGAGTAGGTGCAGAAGGGTCAATCATATTAGAAAGGATGAGAGTTCCACATTGATTGCAGGACACCTCACCTTTATCATCATTAACGTGAAAATCTTCTGGATTAGTATTACCACACCCACAAGAGTAGGTTTCAGGCTCACCTGCTTCCGAAATCTCTCTTGTTTCAGGAACAGGTTTTTCTGTTCCTCTATTCCACATATCGTTGTCTGAGTAAATGTTTCTTTCGTGTTCCATATTCCTTACCTACCTATTCTTAGGGGCTACAACCTATTTAAGCGTTGCGTTTTATTCATATCAAATGACTCCTAATTAGAAGTTTTTCTTCCAAGACCGTTGAATTATTATCAACGACCAGAGAAAGCCTGATAGAATCATATTACTGCCGACTCGGATATTACTTATAATAGCAACCTTGCTCTGTGACTACCATACCTTATTATAGTCAAACCCCCTCATAAGGAGTGAGGTTTTCCTATGGATTTAAACAAGAGTATCATTGAAAGTCTGAAATCGAACCCTGCCGAGAGTGCGAATAAGTCTATTGTTTCCGAAATGGGACAACAGTTCGACCTTATAGCAAAACCTATCTTAAACCTCAGTCCACATCAGCAAGTCGCTATGAGACAAGTCAATTCTCGTATTCCAGAACCAATCATGCACTATGATGAGGTTAAGCCTTTGCCTAATAAGAAATGGATTTTCCAGACATGGGAAGTGGAGTTTAAAGACGGTGTTATGACTGTTAAGGAAACTGTCGAGAAGCCTTTTTTGATAGTGTTCAAAAGAACCGACAAGGAAGTGCGAAAAGTAATCAAAGGTGGGAACATCCATCAGAGATTCCTTAACTTTATGACAGACGAAAGAAAAATGAGCAACGATGCTAAGAACTTCTTCCGCACCGCTATGGTTCATCACGCTCACTCTCAAGACAAGATTAGACACGCTAAGAGTCCTCTTGGAAAGACTGTGACTCAACCTATCCACACTTCTTCAGACATGGTATCAGCAGTTGAGCCAACAGGATTGGTGAACACCGACTTTTACGACACAGGCTTTGCGTGGGGACAATCTGTGGAATCTTTACCAGACTTCTAAGGTGCAAAGGTTTAAGTCTAAACTGTGAAACTTAAGAGTATGTTAGAAAACGATGCGAATCCATTAGTTCCTAACGAATATCCCACACCTACTGTTTTGGTTATAGATGATTTTTACCAAGACCCTGTGGCTGTGCGAGAATGGGTTCTCCAACAGGAGTTTCCCATACAAGGAAATTACCCTGGTAAAAGAACTGCTCCCTTCGCTTTGGACACTATCAAAGAGAAAATAGAGAGTTATGTCGAACCCTTCGCAGGAAAAATAACTCAATGGTCTAACAGCGAGAATCACTTTAACGCTAACGGCACATTTCAATTCACTTTAGAATCAGAGGTTTCATGGATGCACACCGATAACGATGTCACAGATTGGGCAGGAGTCTTATACCTCACTCCTGACGCTCCCGTTTCAGGTGGAACAGGTCTTTTCAGATTCCAAGACGGAACACGGTTCGCTTTAGAAAGTGAGGATTTGACTCCTCATAATCAAAACGCAGGGAACTTCCACGCTTGGGAGCAAGTGGATAACATCGGGAATGTGTTTAATCGGTTAATCTTGTTTAACGCCCAACATTGGCACAGAAGTTTAGAGTATTTCGGAGACAGCAAAGAGAACGGCAGGTTGTTCCAGACTTTTTTCTTCTCCACCGAGAGGCGATTGACTAATAATCTTAAACTTCCCGAACCTGTCCTAGAGATTCCACCCCCTGTTAGCACACCTGACTTTAACGCTATTCGTGAGGAAATCCAGAAGCGAAAGCCTTTCGCTATGCAAATAGATGTGCATGGAGTTCCAACCCAACAGGAAAGTCAGATGGGGATTAGTGTGATAGACGGTCAAACCATAAACTACGGGTATCATCCGTTAAACCTCTGGGAAGCAATACACCGACCTTTAATTAAAGACCTCTCAGGTAAGAAAGTCCTAGATGTGGGTTGTAATTCAGGATTCTTCAGTTTTGAACTCGCTAAAAGAGGGGCTGATGTATTAGGAGTGGATGTGAATCAGGTTGAGAGGGTGTATAACTTAGACTGTATGCCTTTACAGCAAGCCGAGTGGATAGAATCGCAACTGCAAACAGGGGCTAAGTTTAAAGAAATGAACTACATGGATTGCGATGAGTCCGAACCTTACGATAAGATACTCTTCTTAGGTGTCTATTATCACTTGACCGACCCCTCGCGAGGACTAGCCAAATTGAATCGTTTGTTAAAAATGGGTGGCGAACTTTATGTGGAATCGGAAACTCACCCTACGGAAACTCGATATTACCCTGATGACGAGCCTTACCGTTTGGACGCATCCAACTTCTTGATTCCAACTTCTGAATATCTTAACAAAGATTTGGAGAGAAACGGCTTCAAGATAGTGGAAACTTTTAGAACCAAAGATGTGTGTTGTGGACGGAGATACGCTGTTAGAGCCGTTAAAGTTTCAGACAACCCCCAACCTGAGAACACTTACTTGGGGGCAAAGACGACATCTGCTGAAACTTTTACATTCTCTCCTCGTAAGAGTTTTCAATGGAGTTGATGTAAGTGACATTGGTATCGCATAAATATAAGTTCATTTACGTTAAGAACTTCAAAGTAGCAGGAACTTCGGTTGAAGACTTTTTTAGCAAGTGGTGTGTTAATCCGAATAGTGATTTTACCTATCAAACTACTAACAGCCATGATAAAGTGCAGTTCTTAGATGAGGGTTTAGTTATTGAGGATGCGACAGGTGATGAACATATTGACGATTATGGTATAGTGGGGAGAACTAATGGGTTGGGAAGTGATGTGTGGAGAGGCCACACCCCTGTGGCTAAAATTAAGAAGGCATTTTCTCAAGATGATAATCTTGGATTGGAAAAGTTTGATGAATATCTTAAGTTCTGTGTAGTAAGAAATCCCTATGATAAAGTAGTATCACTATACCATTGGCAAACACAACACCCATTAGGCCAAAAACCTATTGATTTAGTTGGGCAAGATGATATTTCATTTGCTGATTGGCTTAAGTTTGCTCAGGATAATTTTCTTCCAAATAACTTAATTATTGCACACGGTGTTGAAGGGAAATCAATGTGTGATTATTTCATTAGATATGAACATTTAGAAGAAGACATTGTTAAGTTATGTGAAAAGTTGGGCTTACCCGACTTCGACATTAACGATTTACCCAAACATAAATCAGGGGTAAGACCTAACATACATTATCGAGAATACTATGATGATGAAACCAGAGATATAGTTTATCATGCTCATCGAAGTGAAATTGAACTTTTCGGATATGAGTTTTAGAGTAATTTCATATAGCAACACCGTTAATTACAGATAGGTGTTTCAATGCCCAAGTCCAAAACCTCTTTAAAACTTCGGTTGCCTCGTATCAAAGCGACACAGGCAGAACATGATGAAACTATAAACAAAATCGCTTCCTTGCGACAATTTTATCATTATGTGGAGATTAAAGGAACTCAAACTACTCAAGTCCACAAGCATCCACTACCTGTTTGGGATGAGATTCACCCGTTAATCCCACTAACCGTAAAGGATATGAAGTGTTTAGATGTAGGTTGTAATTCTGGATTCTATTCTTTGATTTTAGCGGCTAATGGTGCTGATGTTTTGGGGATTGACATAAATCAGACAGACATAGATGTGGTAGCACAGGCTGAATGGTTGGAAACTGAGTTCAAGACAGGGGCAAAGTTCCAAAGAACAGATGTCTTAGACTTACCATCAAGTCATCACAACCAATACGATATGGTGTTGTGTTTAGGAGTTTATCACCACTTACCTGATACTGATACGGCTCTGCAAAAGATAAACAAACTGATGAAGAAAGACGCTCTTTTGTTTTTCGGTTCAGTCACTAATCGTTTTGGAGAGAGTCAATACTACGCCGAAGACTCGGCTGAGTTCGCTAATGACCCTTACTGTTATAGGATAGCCACACCTGAAGACATTTTAGAGGATTTACAGGAGAACGGCTTTGAGTTGGTGGAAGAAATACCTATTGACAGTTCGGTTTATTACGGGTTGTTTAAGAAAGTCAAGACCACAAGGAAAAAGACTACTCGCTTCACTCCTGATAAGATAGCAGAAATAGTTGCTCAACAAAGGAAGGCTAAAGAGGCAGAACTTAAAAAAAGTAAGAAGTCTGCTAAAACGAAGAAATCGAAGAAATAAGTTATTAGGTGATTAGAATGTTTATTGAGAGTTCTTTAGAAAGACCGTTAAACTTCCATGCTGACACTTCCTATGAAATATCTCAGACCCCAGAACAATCCACTCAACAGGCTAATCTTCTCAATTACACACCCGAATCAACTATGGGTAAAGTCAAAGCATTAGGAATTGGGTTCATTGTGTTATTAGGTATGTTGGAAATTGCTGTTAGGATGGAGTAGTTTAATCAAACCCTGTGAAAATAAACCCGAATGCTAATATAGTGGTTGCCTTTAACACCAATTAGGTGAAATGATGAAATGCCCCAATTGTGAAAGTTTCTTCTCCCACACACCACATAGAACCTTGTTTTGTTGTGAGAAGTGTTATAACCAATATGTCGAGTGAATAGTATGATGTCTGTTTGTGACCCTAACAACCCCTCTTTTCCCAAAAACCAAAGTTTAATAGCATCCGCCCTCGTAATAGGGTCACGGGAGGGGTTCTAATGCCGATACTGAAAACTCAAGAAATCAAGTGTTTAGAATGCGAAGAAGTTTTGCACCCTGTCATGGGTGAGAGAACTACTTTAGTCTGCTCTTGTGAAGCGGTCAAGGTTAATGTTTATTCTAATTACATTTCCACCGAGACTCTTACCGACAACTATGAAATGGGGGAAATCGAAGAAATAGATTCTTCTTACATTCCTTTAATTCCAAACCCTGTGGATAGACCCTTAAACGAGGATAGGATGAGCAGAGTTTCTTGGCTTTTAGTGGAAACTAAGAAAAGGGTGAGCGACCTTGAGTGGGAGATTCAGCGTTTGATAGAGTTAGTGGAAGAACTGAGGCGATAGAATGGATGTGGAAATTGTTGGTTTAACGGTTGGGGTTTCCGTTGTTTTCCTTTACACTTGTTATCTTCATTGGACTCTGAAAAGGGTAAAGGAGGAGATTATAGGTATGATTAGTAATCTTGAGGACTTGGATATTAAGTCTAAGCATCTGGAATTGTGGAGTCATAAGATTTACCGTTGGATAGATACATTAGGCGGCAAGAAAGGTGAATGAAGTCAATTCTAAAATTGTCTGGGCTGCTATCCGAAACGCGGGAGATGCTTTAGAAGGCCGTTTGCCTGATTCTAATCGTCATCCTAAAGGTCGCAATCCTTATGCTCATGTTGCCCTGTGCATTAAGTCTAAATACAAGCGTTCCTACAAAGAGATACCTGATAGTAAAATAGATGAGGTAATGGAGTTTATTGACTATTTGGTGGATAATCCTTATTAGAGGTGGAATCGTGACAGCAGTTCTTTACGAAAGCCCTACTATTGGAATAATAGGATTGGGTCACTTTGGAAAGTCTTTGGCAGAAGGAATAGTCAATAACACTTACAGCAAGGTCTGGGCGACTAATCGGCATCCTGTTGAGTGGGAAGATGATAAGATGGAGAAATGGGGAAAAGGGTTTAAACTCTGTGACACCAATCAAGAACTTCTTTCTGAGTGTCCTATCATTATAATAGCGGTTAGACCTCAAGATATGGCTAAGGTTCTGACAGATATAAAAGATTATGATGGTTTGTTAATTTCTTTTGCCGCAGGATTACCACACTCATACTATCAGTCTCATGTTAAAGGTGCTACTGTTATTCGGGCTATGAG
>Ga0129327_10001437_pt1 | contig 14081 bp, 11 predicted proteins | sample CPBDNA_6_FD_111799 | JGI IMG/M metagenome (GOLD analysis project Ga0129327, IMG submission 111799) | Freshwater to marine salinity gradient microbial communities from Chesapeake Bay, USA - CPBay_Spr_31_0.8_DNA | ecosystem: Environmental > Aquatic > Marine > Coastal | place: USA: Chesapeake Bay... | reverse complement strand
TTATCTTTAAATGTAGGGTTTAAATCATTCGCTACAGCTAGCTTAACGAGATTTATTTGAGGCTTAATCTCTTCTAGTGTGGCTTGACGTCCGCGCTCAATATCCGAAAAAGAAATATCATTTTGAACACGCCAAAAGGATAGAACAACATCTCGAAAATCTCTTACTGATATCACAAGTGGTTGCCCCGGTTCGAGCGAGTAGGGGGTATGCCCGGCAGACAGATTCTCAAGGCCAAAAATACCCACCAACAGCTGTGAGATAAAAGTGCAACCTGATCGGCCTACTGAATAGTGGTAAACTTTCATGGTGATGTAAATCCAAATTTAATGACTGTTATTGTTGTTAAGTATCTTATATATGCTAGCAGTGATGGCTTGATTACGAAAGTTATGAGCCTGTGAAATGCTTACATCCCTCTTTATTACTTATCCTTTTCGGCATCCTATTCCTGATGTATTGAGTTAAAGGTAGAGGTAGAGGTAGAGGGACTCAGATTAAGAGAGTAGTGTCCTTAGGCGACATATAACTTCATTTATCATCCCATCGTCTTACTAAGCTGATTTAAGTTTCCCAAGTAGTTCTATCATTTTACTACGCATTTTGAGTTGCTCACTGTTGCCCCCGTCTTAGCGGTGTCTAATATTTTTCAACTAATCGATTTATGTCATCAATATTAGGCAAACTTATTCCAGCGTTACTCATTTAGGCGGCAGCTAGTTGCCGCTACTTCACTTCCTTCCATTTACTTTATTCAAATATACTTTACGTAAGCTTGGCACAAATATGACGTATGTCTGTCGTAACAATACTTAAGGTTTTGAGTAATCATAAACACTCAATGAATATAACCCTTAGGAGTAAAGAGAATGGATAAAATGATAAATTCGGAATTAGTTAAAGCATTACGTAAAGAACGGTCGTGGTCTCAAGAGCAGTTAGCGGCTATATCGGGTATTAGCCATCGCACAGTGCAAAGAATAGAGAATGAAGGAAAGTGTTCATTAGATTCTATAAAAGGCCTTGCGGTCGCTTTTGAAATTGAAGCGGTAAAGCTCACTATAGATAAGGCTGAACAAATTAAGACAAAGGCTAATCAAAGAGGACGTATATTTGGACTATGCGGTACAGGTCTTGGCATATTAGCCGCTTACATAGGAATAACTGTATCGTTATTGGCTAATCATATTACGTATGGAGAAGCTGGAATGTACTATGGGAGCATCGGTGCATTAGGCGGTATTAGCTTTGCGATGGTAGGGGTGTTTTCTCATCGGTTATCGACAAGTTGAATTAAGCTATTCAATTTGATTAATGTGGTAGTGTTTTTCGAGATTCGCAGAGACATTACCCCATTCAGAACGTTTAACGCGGTCTTGATGATTTGAAAAGGATTCTTTATTGTTGAATTCTTCATGGACATTGAAGCGATTCTTTTGATTTTCATCTTGTGTAACATTAAAAAGTAAACATCCGTCTTCTGCGCGAGTATTCACAATATGAGCAGGAAGCGCTTCATTAATAGCATCTAGATCATCATCTGGCACGATAACGTAGCCCTTTAAAATAACGCGAGTCACTATTGAATACTCCTATTTTATATTGCTGCTTAAAAAGACTGCTTAAATATTCTTTGGCGGCCAATCTTGATATTGATTAATCCCTTCTGGTAACACTTCCCAACTGGCTTTTGAGCCTACAAATATATGCTGACCAATTTCAACGTCAGGATCACCGTTTACACAGCCAAGTGTGACTTGAAATATTTTACCGTTATAAATAGTGCAAAGTGTCGAGCCGCAGCTTTGACAAAACTGTAATCCATAATTGTGTATGCCCACATATGAGGTTAATAAGGCCTCACCTGAAAGCCATGTGAATTCAGAAGGATCAACTAATGCCGCTGCTGATGCTTGTGCATTAAAGGCTTTTCGGCAGCGAGAACAATGACAAGATTTTGCATCTCGAAGCTTTCCTTCAATTTGATATTTTATTGATCCACAAAAGCACTCGCCGGTAATAAGCTTGTTATTCATGGGTTATAAGCTTATGTTCTTTGATTTTCTTTTCCATCTCATTAATTCTGCCCATAGAGATTATCGAAAAAACCAACCCCATAATGCCAAATGACATACCTATTACCCCAAATATAAATCCTGTGTCTTCCATTAAGTATCCTCTCTTAAGTTATCGATTTACAAATAAAAATTAAGAATCGTGGAACATATAACTGATATGACTAGTAGATTCATAACAAAGACTGGCCCTGGAGTAGATAGAAAGATGAGTGTTGGCTCACTCTTAATTAAACTCCATGATCCTGCGGGATAATTTCTTAAATATAAAGCAGCTAGATAGTTATATATGGGTTTTATTTTTGTATTAAGGAGAGCGCCAGTTATAGCTATAAATTGAACTTCAATAAGCATAAAAAACATTTCAAGACCAATTGCGTCAATGAATAACGCCAATTCTGCGAATTCTGGATTTAGCATAATCAGTATGACTATAGCCGCAGTCGCATATTTCCATATTTTATTTTTGATATTCATACAGGCTTAAATTAGTTTTTGGATATTAATCGAAAGGAATAGGTATATGAGGCATTACATGAGATAGGTAGTTCCATTTGTATAGAAAAATGAGTAGAGATATAAGTAGAAATACGAGGATGTTTCAAAGAGCGACTACGTTATTCAAGCCGTATATTGACAGTGGTCTCTTAAGCAACAACCCCGCTTAGTAGAAGGCCAACCCCATAGGCCAGTAAAGCAGCTACGCCACCAACCAATAATGTTTCAATACCCGAGCGCTGCCAGCTGGCATTGACAAAACGACCTTTGATGGCGCCTATGATAAAAAATGCCAGTAATGTTATTCCGCTGCTCCATAAAAACGGCTCGGCAAAAATATCGGCTTTCCACCAATTAATTAAAAAGGGCATTAAGGGTAGGGTGCCCACTATAGCAAATGAAAAGAAAGTCACTAACGCAGCTCTCGCGGCATCATGTTCGTGCAACTGCAAACCATGCTCTTCTTGTAGCATGGTATTGACCCAGCGGGTTTCATCTGCAGTTATAACCTTTACCACTTCTTCTAACTGGTCTCCGCTAAATCCTTTCGCGGAGAATATTTGTCGTATTTCTTCTCTTTCACCTTCTGGATTCATTTCAATTTCTAATAATTCTTGTCGGCGCTCATTTTCAACATGCTGGTTATCCGCCTTTGTGCCTAGGTAATTTCCTATAGCCATACTAAAGCCATCGGCTAGAATATTAGCTAAGCCCAGTACAATAATTACAACGCTAGAGAATCCAGCGCCTGCAACGCCGCTTACCACTGCAAGCGTTGTTACCGCGCCGTCAATACCCCCATAAACAAAATCTTTGATATACACTTTTCGCGGGCCTTCAGCTAAACGTTTTGCTACGGCTTCTGGACTGTGGTCTAAATGGTCTCGGCTCATAAGATGTACCTCGTTATAAAATAATATTGACCGATTACTTTGATAATTGATACCGGCTATTTGTCACGTTACTTGGATTAAGTATAAAAATTCAAGCGAAAAGTTGATTAACCTTTTTTCCTTTTTAGTGGGTCATCAAAGCTTTATTCATTTGGTGAGGTCGCTATAAACTCAAAATAACCCTACAGCAAAAAATTAAGGGTTTGTTATGCCTTTGTTTTATATTCTTGATTCTAGTCAATTTCTTTTTTCATCATTCTGTCACGCTGGCCTCTGTAGAAATCTATGGAGGTAGACGTGAGCAACAACAAGATATATCAATCACTAGCAGTAGCTATAACATTAGCCGTAACAACAGTCATATTAGGCGGTTTTTCCTCGCTGGCTTATTCATCAGATAGCTTTATCAATGCGCTAAATAATGGCAAGGCAAAAGCCGATTTTCGTCTTCGCATTGAAGATGTCGATACCGCTGTTAATGATGCAACAGCAATGACCCTTCGTTCTCGTCTCGGTTATACCACTGACAGCTATCAGCAATTCTCTGCCACTATCGAAGTTGAAGACGTTCGCTCCGTGCTTGGTGTCGATAGCTACTCTGTGCCACAAACGGGCTTTAATAGCGGCGAACATGCGGCGATACCCGACCCTGAAGTCACCGAGTTAGAACAAGCCTATTTGCAATACCAAGGTTCATTTCTCACCGCTAGATTGGGCCGTCAGGTATTAACTCTCGATGATCATCGCTTTGTTGGGCATGTTGGTTGGCGTCAAGATCGTCAAACCTTTGATGCTGCGCGACTTCAAATGAGTCCCGCCGAAGATCTTAATCTCGATATGACTTATATCTATAAGCGCAATCGTATTTTTGCGGAAGCCCTCGATGCTGAATCGGATGACCTGCTCTTAAATCTAAATTACAGCTGTTCACATGGAAAACTAACGGCTTATACGTATTTACTCGACGACGAAACGCTTAATCGTCAATCCGATACCTATGGCATCCAATTCAGTGGTAAGCGTGATACTGAGTCTGCCTCCGTCCATTACAAGGCAGCGTTTGCGACTCAGCAAGCGACACAAGGTGGCGTTGAATATGATCCCGATTATTTATTCCTTGGAGGGGGAGTCGCCATTGTCGATATGGATATCAATTTCGCTTATGAAGTCTTGGGCTCCGATAACGGGCAGGCCAGCTTCACTACACCACTAGCGACATTGCATAAGTTCAACGGCTGGGCCGATGTTTTTGTTGGTAGCACCTTTACGGCAACTGCTATGCCGCTGGGCTTGGTTGATACCTCTGTCTCTATAGGCAGTAAAACAGCTGGCGTTAAATGGTCCGCGGTTTTCCATACCTATGATTCTGATCAAGGCTCTGTGGATTACGGCAGTGAATTTGATCTCGTCGCCAGTATGAAATTTAACAAGTACTACTCGGGTGGTATTAAGTACGCCTCTTATAACGCTGATAGTTTTTCGGTAGATACCGATAAGTTCTGGCTATGGGTAGGTTTATCTCTGTTTTAATTTTTTCAATATTAATTGCATTAGCAGCGGTAAGCATTGGTTAGCCATTATTGGCAAGCAAATACCGAGTGGGATTTATTATGAATAAGGTGTCATCCAGTCAATCAACACAGGCTTTAACGGCCAGTACATTGGCCTTTACCGTTTGCTTTGCGGTATGGACCATTTTTTCAATTATTGGTATTAAAATTAAAAACGATTTGGGCTTAAATGATACTCAATTCGGTATTTTAGTTGCCACGCCAATTTTAACGGGCTCACTTAGCCGCTTGTTTTTAGGTATTTGGTCAGATCAATATGGCGGGCGTTTAGTCTTTACGTTGCAGATGCTAACAACAGCTTTTGCCGCTTATTTGCTCACTAAGGTTTCAACCTATCCCATGTTTATTGTTGCAGCATTAGGGCTGGGTTTGGCCGGCGGCAGTTTCTCTGTGGGCATTACTTATGTCTCTAAGTGGTATAGCAAAGAACGACAGGGCACGGCGCTGGGTATTTTTGGCATGGGCAATGTCGGCGCGGCAATCACGAACTTTGGCGCACCTTTTTTATTAATCGCGATGGATGGTCAGTGGCAGGGCGTTGCGCAAGTCTATGCGATTATTTTAGCCATAACCGCTGTGGTGTTTTATCTCTTTACTAAAAATGATCCAGCTTCAGAAGAGCGTAAGCGTAAAGGGATTCGTCACGAATCGTTTAAAAAACAAATGGAGCCATTAAAAGATATTCAAGTATGGCGGTTTTCACTGTATTACTTTTTTGTTTTTGGCGCCTTTGTTGCATTGGCGCTTTGGCTGCCACGTTATTACGTGGGTGCCTACGGTTTGGAATTAAAAACCGCCGGCATGTTAGCCGCTTGTTATGCCTTACCTGGCAGTGTTTTTCGTGCCTTAGGTGGTTGGCTGTCTGATGTTATCGGTGCACGAAAAGTCATGTACTGGACATTTATCGCCAGCATTTTTTGTACTGCGATTATGTCGTATCCAGCCACCGACTATACCGTTGCCGGTATTAATGGCCCCATTCATTTCAACATCACTATTCCGTTAGAAATTTTTGTATTGCTAACAGTGGTGCTGGGTTTCTTTATGTCACTGGGCAAAGCCGCCGTTTATAAACATATTCCCGTTTACTACCCCAATCATGTTGGGTCAGTAGGCGGCGTAGTGGGTTTGATTGGCGGTCTTGGTGGTTTTGTGCTGCCTATTACCTTCGGCATTATGAATGATGTGATAGGCGTTTGGACCAGTTGTTTTATGTTGCTAACGCTCTTGGTCACCATCGCTTTAACGTGGATGCATTTTGTCGTTATCGCCATGGATAAAAAAATCGATCCAAGTCGAGGCGAGCCTCGCTACTTGCCTGAGTTGGAGCTTAATCCGCACGATGGCTAGTTGTTAAACCAACGCTAAAAAACTGCTTAGGCAGTCGGCAATGCAAGTGTGCATGAAAAATGAATTAATTAAAGAGGAATAACCGATGGCAAAAGACTTACATAATTGGAACCCCGAAGATGCACAGCAATGGGCGGAAATGGGTAAGGCTATTGCCAATCGCAACTTATGGATTTCAATTCCCTGTTTATTGGCAGGCTTTGCAGTTTGGTTGTACTGGGGAATTATCACCGTACAAATGCTTAATTTAGGATTTCCTTATTTAAAATCCGAATTATTTAGTTTAATGGCGATCGCGGGTTTAGCCGGTGCCACTTTACGTATTCCCAGTACCTTCTTTATTCGAATTGCCGGTGGTCGCAATACAATATTCCTAACCACGGCTTTACTGATACTACCAGCGGCAGGTGCAGGCTTTGCGCTTCAAGACATTAATACACCGTTATGGCAGTTTCAGCTGCTGGCTTTATTGTCTGGCTTTGGCGGTGGTAACTTTGCTTCCTCTATGTCAAATATCAGTTTTTTCTTTCCTAAAAAAGTGCAAGGTTATTCATTAGGCATGAATGCCGGCTTGGGTAACTTTGGTGTTACCACCATGCAGATTCTTGTGCCATTAGTTATGACCTTTGCCATTTTTGGTGGTGAAGCCATGGTGCTACAAAACAGTAGCGGCACCCTTATAGGAAAAATAGCTGCCGGCACCAATACCTATATTCATAACGCCGGATTTGTTTGGCTACTTATTCTTGTGCCGCTAGTTTTTGTGAGTTGGTTAGGTATGAACAATATTCGTGACCAGCATGTGTCGCCGGATATTGGCTCAACATTTAATGCCTTTAGCAAAATTATATTAATGTTATCAATTGGCTTGTTCACGGCCGCTTTTGGACTTTGGTTAATGCTACCTGCATCGGCTAATGGCTCAGGCTTAGAGTTAGATAAATTATTAGTACTTCCCATTGTCATTATCTCTACTGTTGTATTGCTAAAGATGATTCCCGGAGAAATCAATCAAAGTCTTAACCGCCAATACAAAATATTTAATAACAAACACACTTGGGCAATGACCGTTATTTACACCATGACCTTTGGTTCGTTTATTGGTTATGCCGCTGCTTTTGCCTTGGCGATTAAAGTGGTATTTGGATATCAGCATTTGCTGGTTAATGGCGTACTCACACATAACACTATAAATCCCAATGGCCCCAGTGCATTAATGTTTGCTTGGACCGGTCCTTTTATTGGTGCCTTAATTCGTCCACTTGGCGGCATTATCGCCGACAAATGGGGCGGCGCTAAAGTCACGCAAATGGTGTCGGTGGTTATGGTCGCCAGTGCCTTAGGCGTTGCTTACTTTATGAAGCAGGCCTATATGTCAGCAACTCCCGAAGTATTTTTTGTCCCATTCTTAATTTTATTTTTAATTCTGTTTACTGCGACGGGTATAGGTAATGGTTCAACCTTCCGCACCATCGCCGCCGTTTTTAACAAAGAGCAGGCAGGGCCAGTATTAGGGTGGACTTCTGCTATTGCTGCCTATGGTGCCTTTTATATTCCTAAGGTATTTGGCGAGCAGATTAAAGCCGCTACTCCTGAATATGCACTCTACGGTTTTGCGAGCTTTTATATGCTCTGCATCGTTATTAACTGGTGGTTCTATTTGCGTCGCAATGCCTATGTACAAAACCCCTGATAGATACGGTTAGCAATAGATACGGTAAGCAATAGATACAAACAATTAGAGCGCGTTTTATGCAATACACAGTAAGGAAAAAACTATGAGCCATTTTCTGGACAAGCTAACGTATTTTACTCGCAAGCCACCGGAAACGTTTTCTGATGGCCATGGCATAACCACAACTGAAAACCGCGCATGGGAGCGTGCTTATCGAGGCCGTTGGTCTCACGATAAAATTGTGCGCTCAACCCATGGGGTTAATTGCACCGGTTCTTGTAGCTGGAAAATTTATGTTAAAGCTGGTTTAGTTACTTGGGAAACCCAGCAAACCGATTACCCACGCACTCGTCCCGATTTACCGAATCATGAGCCACGTGGATGTGCACGCGGTGCCAGTTACTCATGGTACTTATATAGCGCGGCACGTTTAAAGTATCCGATGATCCGCAGCCGTTTAGTCAAGCTATGGCGAGAAGCTAAAAGCGAATTTCCCGATCCTGTGAATGCTTGGGAAAGTATTGTTAGCAATCCTGAAAAAGCTAAGAGCTATAAACAAGTACGTGGTTTGGGTGGTCTGGTGCGTGTTGATTGGGACGAAGCCAACGAAATTATTGCCGCCGCTAATATTTATACCGCCAAGCAATATGGCCCCGATCGCATTATTGGTTTTTCACCCATTCCAGCGATGTCGATGGTCTCTTATGCAGCGGGTAGTCGCTACCTATCATTGATTGGTGGCACCTGCATGAGCTTTTATGATTGGTACTGCGATTTACCGCCTAGCTCACCTCAAACTTGGGGCGAGCAAACCGATGTGCCTGAATCGGCAGATTGGTATAACTCTTCTTATATTATGGCTTGGGGATCTAACGTTCCGCAAACGCGAACACCTGATGCACATTTTTTTACTGAGGTTCGTTACAAAGGGGCAAAAACGGTTTCAGTAACGCCAGATTATAGTGAGGTCGCCAAGCTAACGGATTTATGGCTAAACCCAAGGCAGGGTACCGATGCCGCCATGGCCATGGCAATGGGTCATGTCATTCTCAAAGAGTTTCATCTTGAGCGCGACGGTAAATGCCCTAGCCAATATTTTGATGATTACTGTCGTCGCTATACCGATATGCCGTTCTTAGTGGTGCTAGAAGAGCGGACCTTGGCAGAGCAGAGCGATGTTGAGCAAGCTAGCGTACAGACGCACAATGGTTTAACCGATACTCGCTATGTACCGGGTCGCACCTTACGTGCCTCTGATCTCGAAGCGATTAGCGATCAAGAGAACGCAGAGTGGAAGCCTGTACTGCTAGACGAAAATACCAATGCTGTGGTTGTACCCATGGGTACCATTGGCTCGCGTTGGGATAAAAGCGGCCGATGGAATCTCGACTTAAAAAATTGTGCCACTGGCGCTGATATTTGGCCCAGTAAATCGCTAACGAAAAAACATGATGAAGTGGTCTCGGTGGCTTTTCCTTATTTTGGTAATCAGGAAAACGAACAAGAAATTTTCAAACACACTGACCATGACAGTATTTTGTATCGCAATATGCCGGTAAGAAAAATAGCCACCAAAGCCGGTGAGGTTCGTGTTGTTACCGTCTTTGATTTAATGATGGCCAACTATGGTATTGACCAAGGCCTAGGCGGTGAGGGATTAGCCACTAGCTATGATGACGATGAGCCTTACACGCCAGCATGGCAAGAAAAAATTACCGGTGTTGCTCGCGATAAAGTCATTACCGTTGCCCGTGAATTTGGTGAAAACGCCGATAAAACTCAGGGAAAATCTATGGTGATATTGGGTGCTGCCATTAATCACTGGTATCACATGGATATGATTTATCGCGGCATTATTAATATGTTAGTTATGTGTGGCTGCATAGGTAAATCGGGTGGAGGTTGGGCACATTATGTTGGGCAAGAAAAGTTACGCCCACAAACGGGCTGGCAACCATTGGCCTTTGGCTTAGATTGGCATCGTCCACCACGACAAATGAACAGCACATCGTTTTTTTATAGCCATTCAAGTCAGTGGCGTTATGAAAAACTCGAGGTCAATGAAATTCTTTCACCGTTGGCCAAAAAAAGCGACTGGGAAAATTATTCTTTGATCGATTGCAATGTTCGCTCTGAGCGAATGGGCTGGCTACCGTCTGCACCACAGTTACAAGAGAATCCCTTAGAAATTACCAAGCTTGCAAAACAAGCGGGTAAAAAATCGTCCGACTATATTGTCGATCGACTTAAAAGCGGTAGCTTGCAGTTTTCCTGTGAAGACCCTGATGAACCACGTAACTTTCCACGCAATATGTTTATTTGGCGTTCCAATATTCTAGGCTCTAGCGGCAAAGGCCATGAGTATATGCTCAAGTATTTATTGGGTACGCAAAACGGTTTACTGGGTGAGGATTTAGCTGAAACCGGCGGCCAAAAACCTGAAGAAGTGGTTTGGCATGATAAAGCCCCAGAAGGTAAGTTAGACCTAGTAGTGACATTGGATTTTAGAATGTCTACCACCTGTGTTTATTCTGACATTGTTTTACCTTCGGCCACTTGGTATGAAAAAAATGATTTAAATACCTCCGACATGCATCCCTTTATTCATCCGCTTTCTCGCGCGGTTGATCCTGCTTGGGAAAGTCGCAGTGATTGGAATATTTATAAAGGCATTGCCAAAACATTCTCAGACTTATGCAAAGGCCACCTTGGCGTTGAAACTGATGTAGTCGCCGTTCCTATTTTGCATGATACCCCGGGTGAATTAGCGCAAGCGGTAGATGTTAAGGATTGGAAAAAAGGCGAGTGCGAACCGATTCCGGGTAAAACGCTTCCCAATTTTGTTGAGGTAGAACGTGATTATCCTAACACCTATAAGAAGTTTACCTCACTCGGTCCATTACTTAGCAAGATTGGTAACGGTGGTAAAGGTATTGCTTGGAATACCGAAGATGAAGTGGATTTTTTAGCGGCGTTAAATCGTCCTGTGACTGAAGAGGGCATCTCTAAAGGCTTGCCGAGAATTGAAACAGATATTGATGCTACTGAAGTTATTTTATCGTTAGCGCCAGAGACTAATGGGCAAGTGGCTGTTAAGGCTTGGGCGGCATTGGGTGAAATTACTGGGCGTGACCATACGCACTTAGCTAAGCCGAAAGCTGATGAAAAACTGCGCTTTAGAGATTTACAAGCACAGCCACGAAAAATTATCTCATCGCCCACTTGGAGTGGTTTAGAAGATGAGCACGTGAGCTATAACGCTGGCTATACCAATGTGCATGAGTTGATTCCATGGCGCACATTAACGGGTCGCCAGCATTTTTATCAAGATCATAGCTGGATGCGTGATTTTGGTGAGGGGCTGTGTGTGTACAAACCACCTATTAATACTAAAACCGTTGCGCCGGTTAAAGAAAAGTTTTCTATGGGTGCTTCGGGTAAACGGCATAAGCAAGTCACGCTTAATTGGATTACGCCGCATCAAAAGTGGGGTATTCATAGTACCTATTCAGAAAATCTTTTAATGCTGACATTAAGTCGCGGTGGTCCCATTGTTTGGATCAGTGAAATTGATGCCAAAAAAATTGACGTTGTCGATAACGACTGGATAGAACTCTATAACACTAACGGTGCTATTGCAGCGCGAGCAGTGGTGAGTCAGCGAGTGCCTGAAGGCATGAGCATGATGTATCACGCACAAGAAAAAATCATTAATACACCGGGTGCAGAAACCACTGGTAAGCGGGGCGGCATACATAACTCGGTAACACGCGCTGTGGTTAAACCTACTCATATGATAGGAGGTTATGCACAGCTCGCCTATGGCTTTAATTATTATGGCACCGTAGGCAGTAACCGTGATGAGTTTGTGGTGGTACGCAAAATGGAGGATATCGCTTGGTTAGATGAGCCAGCCGATACAGCGCCTCCACAGGCAGGTGAATTTGATCATCTCCCTCAGAATAAGGAGCAAGCACAATGAAGATACGCGCCCAAATAGGCATGGTGTTAAATCTCGATAAGTGCATTGGTTGCCACACTTGCTCTGTCACCTGTAAAAATGTCTGGACCTCACGCAGCGGGGTTGAATACGCATGGTTTAACAATGTCGAAACTAAACCCGGCGTTGGCTACCCCGATGATTGGGAAAACCAAGCTAAATGGAATGGTGGTTGGGAGCGCACCAAGAATGGTGAGCTCAAACCAAAAATTGGTGGCAAGTTAAAAGTGTTGTCTAAATTATTTGCGAATCCTGACTTACCCGAAATTGATGATTACTATGAACCGTTAACATACGAATACGAGCGCCTACAAAAATCACCCGAAGTGAAGACGCCACCTACCGCGCGTGCGCATTCGGCTATTACCGGCGCGAAGGTCGAGAAGCCCGTTACCGGACCTAACTGGGAAGAAATTCTAGGCGGTGAGTTTTCTAAGCGCAGCAAAGATTACAACTTTAAGGATATCGAAAAAGATATTTACGGCCAGTTTGAAAATACTTTTATGATGTATTTGCCCAGACTCTGTGAGCATTGTTTAAATCCCAGCTGCGTGGCGGCTTGTCCAAGCGGGGCTATTTATAAGCGCGAAGAAGATGGCATTGTACTTATTGATCAAGATAAATGCCGTGGCTGGCGCATGTGTGTGAGTGGTTGCCCGTACAAGAAAATTTACTTTAATTGGGAGTCGGGTAAATCGGAAAAATGCACGTTTTGTTATCCGCGCATAGAAGCTGGCGAGCCAACCGTATGCTCTGAAACCTGTGTAGGGCGCATACGTTACTTAGGCGTGCTGCTTTACGATGCCGATAAAATATCGGAAGCAGCCAGCGTAGAAGATGAAAAAGATTTATACCAATCGCAATTGGATATTTTTCTAGATCCTCATGATCCTGAAGTGCTTAAGCAAGCCAAAATTGATGGTGTTCCTGACAGTTGGCTTGAAGCCGCGCAAAATTCACCGGTCTATAAAATGGCGGTCGATTGGAAAGTGGCTTTTCCGCTGCATCCAGAATATCGCACCATGCCCATGGTTTGGTATATCCCGCCGTTATCACCTATTCAAGGTGCCGCTAAATCGGGTGTGTTACGCAGTAAGGGTGTGCTGCCGAATGTTCATGACTTACGAATTCCGATTAAGTATCTCGCCAATTTATTAACAGCAGGTAAAGAAGAGCCGGTAGTTCACGCCTTAGAACGTATGTTAGCTATGCGCAGCTTTATGCGTAGCAAAACCGTCGATGGCATAACGGATATGCGCATACTTGATCAAGTGGGCCTTACTGAAGAAACACTAGACGATATGTATCGCATTATGGCGCTAGCCGATTACGAAGATCGCTATGTGATTCCCACTAATCATCGTGAGTATGCAGGTGATACGCCTTTCGATAATGATATTGCCTTTGAGACCCGTTCATCTTGTGGCTTTAGTTTTGGTAATGGCTGCTCTGGCGGTGAAAGCAAAACCGGTTTATTTGAGCCAGTTAAATTCGTTAATACCATGAGTGGTAAGCCGATTAATGTGAATCCTATTACTGGAGAGACAGATCCCAATAATGGTGGAGCAGAAAAAAGTGAGCCGCTAACGGTTAAGCCTATTTACCATGAAGCCGTGAGCAGCCGCTCAAAGAAAGGTGATCTATGAAAACATTTAAAATATTGGGGTTGTTTTTAACCTATCCGGTACCCGAAACCGTTTCACTATGGCCATCAATGCTTGAGGTGTTAGCGCAGGAAAATATTCTGCCAAAAAAATCTTTTAAACAGTTACAGGCTTGGGCCGAGGCTAACAGTGAAAAAGATATATACGCACTGCAAGAAGATTATGTAGAAACCTTTGATCGTGGTCGCGGCCATTGTTTGCATTTGTTTGAGCACGTGCATGGCGAATCACGCGAGCGCGGCCAAGCCATGGTGGATTTGACATCGGTTTATGCAGAAAAAGGCTTATTGATTAACGAAGCAGAACTGCCTGATTATTTACCCATGTTTTTAGAGTATTGCTCACTTTGTGAATA
>Ga0129327_10001434_pt1 | contig 14100 bp, 23 predicted proteins | sample CPBDNA_6_FD_111799 | JGI IMG/M metagenome (GOLD analysis project Ga0129327, IMG submission 111799) | Freshwater to marine salinity gradient microbial communities from Chesapeake Bay, USA - CPBay_Spr_31_0.8_DNA | ecosystem: Environmental > Aquatic > Marine > Coastal | place: USA: Chesapeake Bay... | reverse complement strand
TACCGCTCATAGGCCCTATTTTCGTCTATACGCCTAAGCGTGGTTTTGAGCGTGGCAATTTCAGCCTCCCAATAGTCGGACAAGGTGGAACCGTTGTCAATCGATCGCTGATAGTTTTCTATCAGTGCATTGATACCCAAGCGCATACCGATGAAGTCATTGTAGTCTAACCCGGTTATTTTCTCGTTCATCGTCTCAACCCCTTAATAATCGCCGCTATAAACTGACGCCATGTCCCAAGCATGAGTTAGCTTAAGCGTCCCGTCTTTCTTAACTATCAGAATAGGCGCTCCATCGCCCATTGTTGGGTGTTCCACAAAGGTTAGACCATTGTGACGACCCAAAACTGTCGCTTGATAGGTCTTAGTCTTTGGTGCGTTGTAGACTGTGACGGTTTCCATCTGTCTTTTCCCCTTGGCTTGCGTTTGTTGTGAGAACACAAAACCAGATTTTCCGCTGAGTGTAAAGAGCATAGCAGCCATGCGCCAGAAACCAGAACAGCCAGAGAACAAGCATAGAACGAACGTGAACAGCGGTTTCTATGGGGTAACATGCCCGAAAAGGGCCAAAGCCGCTGTATGGGCTTAAAAACCGGCCTAGCGTGGATTTCTACTATGGGTAGTATTTTCCCAGGGATTTTCCCGTCCAGGTGTACATGGCGCTGCAACCTCAGATAGATACACCTATCTAAATGCGATTTATCGAGGTATGCAAAAGTATTCCTTGACATGCACCAGACGCATATCTAAGCTATGCACTCAGGACATATCTAATATCCCCATAGGAGCTATGCAAAAATGGTTGTCAAGAAATCTTTTCTGTTGACATGCAATCTCGGAATATGAGCTATGCAAAAATAGTGGGTTGACAGAGCTGGGGGTTTTGTGGTATAATTATGGGTCACTCAAGAATGTATCAAATTTGTACTAAATACTTTGGGTATTTTACTCGAATACTCATGCACTCAAAACCTAAAGTATTTTAGCTAAACTTGTATGCACTTTTTGCGTGCATCAGATTTACATCAAATTCGTACTAACTTTTAGACAAATACTTAAGGTATTCGAAATAAATGTGACCTCCCCCGTGGGAAAATGACCCCCTCGTGGGAAAATGAGCCTTAGACCCTCGTGGGAAAATGAGGCCCCCGTGGGAAAATGAGAGACCCACCGAGGGAAATTGACTGCCCCCACCAGTGGAAAATGACTTGACACCTCTGACTGAGTTGTTATTCTGTTGTGGTCTTAACCAAGGAGATAGACATGGACGAGATTGAACACGTACTCAAAGACATCATCGACGATGCTATGGCAATGCTTGATGACTGTAAGAGCCGGACACACCCAAGCCCTGATGCTGCGGGTCGTATCCATATGTCTGCTAGTGAGCTTTGCGACTATGTAGACGGATTCCTAGAGAGCCGAGTTAATGTATGAACACCCAAGATAAGATAGACCTGTGCCGGAGGTTAGCTTCTAGCTTCCGGCGTTACGAGTTGTACGATGACCTTGTGCAAGAGGGGATGGTAGCCCTCCTAGAAAGTGAGGCCCGTGGCAATACCCACCCCCCTACTTTGGAGTGGGAGGCCCGTAAGAAGATGCGGGACTTCATATCCCTACGTCAAGGCCCCCTAAGCATCCCCCGTGTGCCTGAGACTATCAGGAACGCAGCAGCTATCAGGAGGGGTTCTGAGACCCCTGTAACTAAACACATGACCTCTGCTACCTACGACAGCCTCAAGGTCGCTCTCGGGGCCACTACAGCCCTCCTAGAGGGAGATGAGGTTATGTACGAGGGCGACACAGAGGGTTATCTGTGGGTACAGCAAGTACAAGGCTTGATGGAGGAAGCACTGTCAGAGCGGGACTACGAGATATTCCTTTTAAAGTATGGCCCTGATGAGTGGTCTCTGGTGGATATTGGCAAGAAGTACGACATCACTAAGCAGAGAGTGTTGCAGATTGACAACAGGATCAGGGAAAAACTAAAAAGTGTAGTGGAATCGTAGATAGCCCCCCTTTACCCGGACAGAATTTAGTGGCTATAACAAACTACAGAATGACTAGAGGATAAGATAATGACTGAGATACCACACCAACCTTGCCCACACTGTGATAGCTCTGATGCTTTCAGCTACAACACACAGAAGATGGTTGGAAACTGCTTTAGTTGTCAGGTAGCTTACCCAGCTAAAGGAAAGCATTACTCAGCAGAAGTGCTTGCTAAGTATCCACTCAAAGATAAGGAGAACGATATGAACTACGTGCCTAAGAACATTCGACCAGCTACTAGCCTACAAGTTGGTAGTGGTGGTTTTGTAGCAGATCGTGGTATCACCACTCAGACTATGGAGTTCTACGGGGTAAAGACTTACTCGGATGCTGATGGTCCAGTAAAGCAAGAGTATGTCTACCCCTCCGGTGGGAAAAAGATTCGGTACTACCCAAAGGCATTCAGTGCAGAAGGCCTACGAGCAGATGAGTTGTTCGGCATGAACCTTTGGAATGCTGGCTCTGCTCGTTACGTTACTGTGACTGAGGGCGAAGTAGACGCTATGTCTGCCTATCAGATGCTCAAGGGCAACTACACTAATCCTGTAGTATCCCTGCCTTCTGCTACCCCTTCTAAGGCTTTGTGGGAGAAGTGTGGCTCTTGGTTGGACAGCTTCGAGAAGATCATCCTGTCTGTAGACAGTGACGATGCTGGTAATGCTATCGCTGCTAAGATGGCCAACCTGTTCCCCAACAAGGTGTACCGTGTGCCACACGACAAGTACAAGGACGCCAATGAGTTCCTTGATGCACGTCAAGGTGCAGCCTTCAAGTCTGCTTGGTACTCTGCAAAGAAGTTTGTACCAGAGAACATCCTCAACACCAGTGAGCAGTTCTTGAGCCTGTACCGGGATACACCAGAACACCAGTATGTTCCCACTGGCATCCAAGCTCTTGACGACAAGATCATGGGTCTGATGCAGGGTCACTTCACCGTTATCAAGGCCCCTACTGGCGTAGGAAAGACCGAGGTGATGCGCTACCTTGAATACAATTTGTTGCAACAGAAGGTTCCGTTTGCGACTTGGCACCTTGAGGAAACCAAGCTGCGTAGTCTGCTAGGGTTGGTGTCGTATCATCTGGGTGGCAACGTAACCCGTAGAGACTTGATTGATGAGGATACAGGCCCCCTAGTCGAGGAAGCAATCATCGACCTCACCAAGGATGAGAACTTCTACCAGTTCTACCTTCCTGATGGTCAAGGTGCTGATGACCTTATCGAGCAAATCCGCTTCTTTCGTGAGGCTTGTGGTTGTCGCTTCATCTTCTTTGAGCCTATCCAAGATGTTGTAGCTGGCCTCACTGAAGACGGCAAAGAGCAAATCCTTGCTGACCTGTCTGTACGCCTCTCTAAGTTGGCAGCAGAGCTTAACGTAGGGATTGTGACCATTGCCCACACCAACGACAATGGCGACCCCAAGTATTGTAAGATGATTGCACAGCGTGCCTCTGTCATCGTCAACCTCAGTCGTAACAAAGAGTCGGATGATGAGGATGACCGTAATACAACTTTCTTGGCCGTAGAGAAGAATAGACCTTGCGCTGAGATTGGACATGGTGGTAGAATGCGTTTCGATCCAAAGACATTTATCCTTAAGGAGCTTGCGTGATGATGACCGACTATATCTCAAAGACAACCGTTAAAAAGATGTTAGCCTCGGATACCCCTTTGTTTGAGTCTGCTCAGAACAAACATGCTGTTAACAACCTATCTCGCTTGGAAGAGCTTCAAGTTCTTTTGGACTTGGGAGCTAAGGTCAAGTTCGTAGGTAGTCTGGGCGATACAAAGATACCCTGTGATGTTTTAGTGGAGGATAGCTACTACTATCGGCTTAGCACTGGTGAGTGGCGAGCTAAGAACGGACACAAGTGGTATCGTAGTAAGTCCCCAAAGGACTTCTTAGAAAGGTTTGTGTGGCCGTCCATCAAGGTTCAACATATCACAAAAGAGTGCGTTAGGTGCTGGACAATCAAGGCGTCCTCTGAGTTTAATAAAAGCAGTTCTTCTAAGGACGGGCTACAGTCTTACTGCCGAGTTTGTACCAAGGAATACAAGGCCAACATGAAGAAGACTAAAGCTGTTGAGACAAATAACACAGAGGTCTTGCCCGCAGAAAAGGTCCAAGCACCTGAAGTACGACTGTCCGGGGAGACTTTGCCCTTAGAAGTAGAGCTTGCCACACTACGAGAGCGGAATACGCACCTAGACGAAAAAGTGCAGGAGCAGAAGGACTACATTGTTAAGCTGGAGAGCCACCTTGACAGTTTAGAGGTGCCTGACAAACCAAAAGGCTTTTTTGGGAGGATGTTTAAGTGACAGTATTTGACATAGAGACTGACGGACTACTGGAAGAGGCTACCAAAATCCATGTACTCTCTTGGATGGGCAAGGATGGTGTAGTCCACCATACGCATGACCAGTTCCAGATGGCTTTGTTGCTCACTCAGGCAGAGACCTTGGTGGGTCACAACATCATCCGCTTTGACATCCCCGTAGTGGAAAAGCTGCTCGGTATCAAGGTGAAGGCAAAGCTGGTGGACACACTGGCACTGTCTTGGTATCTTAACCATGACCGCCCACGTCATGGGCTTGAGGGCTACGGAGAAGACTACGGCATCCCTAAGCCACAGATCAAGGACTGGAACAACCTGACACCAGAGGAGTATGCACACCGATGCAACGAAGACGTGAAGATCAACGCAAAACTCTACAAAGACTTGTCGGCCCAGTTAGAGTGGCTGTATCAGGACCAGACGGAGCGAGAAAGTTTCGTACAATACTTGTCATTCAAGATGGACTGCGCTCGACAGCAGGAAGCTCTGGGATGGAAGCTGGACGTGGCAAAGGCTCAGTCTCACTACGAAGAGCTTCAGTCGCTCAAAGAAGAGAAAATCGAGCAACTCGCAGAAGCTATGCCGAAGAATATGATCTACAAGAAGGTGGAGAAGCCCTCTCGTATGACCAAGGCCGATGGTAGCCTTACCGTCTATGGTGAGCGCTGGCATGCCCTGCTACGGGCTGGTGGCCACCCTTCTACCACAGTAGGCCCCATACAGGTTCTGGACAAGGAAGAGCGTGCTAACCCTAACAGCAACAATCAGGTCAAGGAGTGGCTTCAAGCACTTGGCTGGCAACCTGCTACATTCAAGTACCACAGGAACCCTGATGGCTCTGAGCGTACTGTAGAGCAGGTCAGGGACGGCTCTGAGCTTTGTGAGAGTGTAAAGCTGCTGATCGACAAGAACCCCTCAGTGGGAATTTTGGATGGTCTGTCTGTCATCAACCACCGCCTTGGTGTGTTCAAGGGCTTCTTGGATTGCCACAAAGATGGTTGGCTCAAGGCAGAGATTGCAGGGTTCACCAATACCCTACGGTTCAAGCACTACAAGCCATTGGTCAACCTTCCCGGTGTAGACAAGCCTTGGGGTGCAGAAATTCGTGGTTGTCTCACTGCACCAGAGGGGTTTGTGTTGTGTGGTGCTGATATGACCAGCCTTGAGGATACCACCAAGCGGCACTACATGCAGCCTCTGGACCCTGAGTATGTAGCAGAGATGTCCCGAGAGGGCTTTGATCCACACCTTGACTTGGCTAAACATGCAGGAGCTATCACTCAGGCTGACATAGACAAGCACAACTTGGGCGAGGTAAACTTGAAGGCACTGCGTAAGAACTACAAGGTTGTGAACTACTCTGCGACCTATGGCGTCGGTGCTACCAAGCTCAGTCGCACCACAGGTCTGTCAGTCAAGGAGTCCAAGAAGCTGCTGGAGGCTTTCTGGGATCGCAACTGGGCTATCCCTAAGTTGGCGGACAGCATGTACCCGAGGGAAAAGAACGGTAAGAAGTGGCTCAAGAACCCTGTCAGTGGGTACTACCACAGTCTTCGTAGTGACAAGGACAAGTTCTCGACCCTCAACCAATCCACCGGGGTGTTCTGCTTCGATAATTGGGTAGCACTCTGTAGACGTAATGGTGTCCAGACTATCGGACAGTTCCATGACGAAATCATTGCACTTGTGGCAGATGGTCAACAAGAGCAGACAAAGCAACTGATGGAGAAAGCTATTGCAACTCTTAACGACAAGCTAAAACTCAACGTGCCATTGGGTGTAGATGCACAATTCGGCACAAACTACGCAGAAATCCACTAACCCCCACTTTACTTTAGCCTCATTTAGTGGCTATACATAGGTACAGCCAGAATAAGGAGACCCGACTATGGCTAAGACAAAGAACATCACTGCGGAAGGTACTGTAGAGTACGCTCGCATCTTCTCTGACAACTTTGATGACAACATGGAGTTCCATGAAGCCACCCGTGGTCAGTACAACATGAACTTCTACCCCGACAATGTAGAAGAGTTCATCAACCAAGGTTTCCCAGAAGCTAAGGGCCAATGGAAAACCATCAAGGAAGGCAACCCAAGCTACGGTTCTGGCAAGTACGTCAAGCTGAAGCGTCCAGTCTACAACCCAAACCTGCCCAATGAAGATGGCAGCAAGGGCGTAGAGATGGGTCCACCAAAGGTGCTTAACCGTACCACAGACCCTAATGGCGCCTCTGAGTGGTCCTTCACTGAAGATGGTGCTTTGGGTAATGGCACCCGTGTAAAGGCGTTGGTGAAGGTCTACGAAGGCCGTGCAGTCATCGACACTCTTGAGAAGGTTGCCATTCTCGAACACGAGCCTTACGAGGTTGGTGCCAGCGGGGACAACTTCTGATGCAACTCAAAGTTATTGTCACCCGTAGTCTTGAGGAAGATGGTGTCGATCAGGTTCTTACCCTAGAGCAGAACGACATCGGAGAATATGTCGGAGACACTCTCCGGTTCTTCCTTGAGGCAATGCAAGCAATGGGCTTTAGCTACCTTGAAGCCCTTGAAGCCACAACAGGTAGTGGCAACTCTTATTCCTCCGATGACTCCCGGTAGGAATATCTCGAAGACCTTTATCGACGGCGATATAGTAGCGTATCGCATGGCAGCATCGGCAGACTCTAGGGGTTACGACTTCCGGACTGCTGCTGCTAACGTCGATGGGATGATCGAAGACATCATCCATGTGGCTATGGATTTTCCCGGTCCCGAATGTTTCAAGGTTTACTTGACGGGCCGGGGGAACTTCCGATACGATATTGCAAAAGCTGCTCCTTATAAGGCCAACAGGTCAGGCAAGCCAAAGCCAGTCCTCCTGATGGACCTGCGGCTACATATGGAGGAGAAGTGGAATGCAATCGTATCGGAAGGGGAAGAGGCAGACGACTTAATCTCGTTGGCTGTTACACAGGAAGGCCCTACCTCTTGTGTAGCATCAATAGACAAGGACATGCTACAGTTGAACTGTTGGCATTACAACTTCGTTAAACGTCAGTGGAGGTTTGTCGAAGAGTTTGAGGGTCTGCACTTCTTCTACTCCCAAATCTTGATGGGCGATAATGCCGACAACATCATGGGCCTTAATAAGGTCGGGCCTGTCAAAGCAGCTCATATCCTTGACGGTTGCACGACGGAGAAGGCGCTCTATGAAACCTGTGTTAAAGCCTACGGCGGCGATAAGGACAGGGTAGTAGAGAACGGAAGGCTTCTCTGGCTTAGGCGACAGCCAGAGGAACTGTGGGAGCCTCCTGATGGCAAACACTAGGTCTTCCAAGGCCAAGGGACGGTTAGGACAACAAGAAGTCCGAGATGCCATCCTGAAGACCTTTCCCCACTTAGAGCCTGATGATGTCAGGTCTACAGCTATGGGACAAAATGGGGAGGACATTCAGTTGTCCCCCCTAGCCCGTAAGAGTTTACCAATATCGGTAGAAGTCAAGAGACGAAAAGACTTCGCAACACTTTATAACTACGTTGACCAAGCCAAGCAGGATGGCAAGCATGAACCTGTAGTCTTCCTCCGGGGAGATAGAAAGCCTTGGTTGACGATTATCAGCATGGAGCATTACCTAGAGCTATGTCAGAAGAAGTAACCTACTTTGTCTTTGGGCAAATGGATGAAGAGTCTGCTGGCGGCTGGGTAGAACTCTGGGGTGGTAGTTATGGAGACTGCGTGGACTACATCAATTCGCCACAAGCCCGTCTTGACATTGACATGGGGGTTTACATCTCCCACGTTATTTTGGACGAGGATTACGTCGATGCGATTATGGAGGCGGCAGGAGCGGATGGACAGACAATACATTAGCAAGCTGCTAAGTCAGTACGGATTAAGACAGATTTTAGCAGACAGCAACATTACCATTGTTGAGGCTCTAGAGGTTCTAGAGGAACTTGGCTTTATTGACTTGGAGCAATACGGGGATGAGCATGGAGCAGATGATTAACATGGCGGTGTTGGTGGGCCTTATGGCCCCCTTCATTATTGTAGGTACGGGTGTGGTTTTAGGGTTGACCATTGCTATCTCTAACCTTATGATGGGTCTGGTGATTGGCCTTATGTCAATCTTTGGAGCAGAACAGGAAGACGAATGATTAAACACGTCACCAAGCATGAGCTTGTGTCAGCCTTTACTAAGGCTATGGACCAAGTATACGACCAAGAGCCAGACGTAGAGACGGCCATGCTACGGCAAAGCCTTATTATGGAAGAGGCCAAAGAGGTCACACAAGAGCTACTACGACCTGTCATCAACAAAGTAGCACTCACCAAAGAGTTGGCTGACCTACTGTATGTAGTGCATGGGACAGCAGTAGCCTTCGGTCTGCCGCTCGATGTAGCCTTCAACCGAGTGCATGACAGCAACATGTCTAAGCTGGGGCCTGATGGAAAACCTCTTTACAGGGACGATGGCAAAGTGCTAAAAGGCCCTAACTACCAACCACCAAAGCTGGATGATTTGTTTGATGTATCGGTGTGATAAAAGGCTTGCGGATAGGCTTACTAATTGGGAGACAGTCTTCCCGGAGGATGAAGACAAGCCTGAAGGAAACCTTTACCTAGAGGCTGCTGAGAGGATTGTCGAGTTATCTAACGAACTAGAGGCACTCAGAGTAGATGAACAGTCAAAGGGCTATACACTAGACTACGATACAGATGGTTTGTGGCTGTTACAAGATCGGCATATTGTAAGTCACGTTCCTCAAGCAATGTTTGATGCTCGTATGCGACAAGTTATAAGACAGACAAAATCTCTAGATCAGTTAGCAAAAGCAGACCAAGAAGACGGTTTGCTGTAAGAATTGGAGCAAAATTGATGAGTAACCTACTGCCCACCCCCTACCAACAGTTTATTGCCAAGTCTCGCTATGCTCGTTGGCTTGAGTCTGAGAACCGCCGTGAGGATTGGTCTGAGACTGTAGGACGCTACATGGAACAGGTTGTCGAACCTCATGTACAACTTCTTGACCCTATAACGGATGCACTTTACGACGCTATAGTGGGTCTAGAAGTCATGCCGTCTATGCGTGCTATGATGACTGCTGGTCCTGCCTTGCACCGAGACAACACCTCTGGCTACAACTGTAGCTATCTCCCGGTAGACGACCCTAAGAGCTTTGATGAGGCTATGTTCATTCTGCTCTGCGGCACTGGTGTAGGCTTCTCTGTGGAGCGTCAGTACATCTCCAAGCTGCCAGAGGTTCCAGATACCCTGTTCGACAGCGAGACCACCGTAGTGGTCAAGGACAGCAAAGAGGGTTGGGCTAAGTCCCTACGTCAGGTTCTGTCGCTCCTATGGGCTGGTGAAATCCCTAAGTGGGATGTCTCTAAGGTACGTCCTGCTGGTGCTAGGCTTAAGACCTTTGGTGGACGTGCCAGTGGTCCTGCACCTTTGATCGACCTGTTTAACTTCGCTGTTGCTATCTTTAAGAAGGCACAGGGCCGCAAGCTGACCTCCCTTGAGTGTCATGACCTGATGTGTAAGATTGGTCAGGTTGTAGTGGTGGGCGGTGTACGTCGCTCTGCTATGATTAGCCTGTCTAACCTGTCTGATGATCGTATGCGCAATGCTAAGTCTGGCAACTGGTGGGACAATGAAGGCCAACGTGCCTTGGCTAACAACTCTGTAGCCTACACTGAGAAGCCAGATGTAGAGTTGTTCATGAAGGAGTGGGCTTCCCTTATCGAGTCCAAGTCCGGTGAGCGTGGCATCTTCAACCGTGTGGCATCCAAGACTCAAGCAGCTAAGAATGGCCGTCGAGACCCAGAGTGGGAATTTGGCACCAATCCATGCTCAGAGATTATTTTGCGCCCGTACCAGTTTTGTAACCTTACAGAGGTTGTAGTACGAGCCACAGATAACATCGACACCCTTTCTGAGAAGGTACGTCTGGCTACGATCCTTGGCACCATCCAAGCCACCTACACTGAGTTCCCCTACCTTCGTAAGGTCTGGAAGGATAACACAGAAGCAGAGCGGTTGCTTGGTGTCTCCCTCACGGGAATTATGGATAACCCTTTGATGACCAGTGAGAATGCTGGCTTGGAGAAGACCCTTGAACATCTACGAAGTGTCGCTGTTAGCACTAACGCAGAGTGGGCCGACCGTCTTGGTATCCCTCAATCAGCAGCCATCACCTGCGTTAAACCGTCTGGGACGGTATCTCAGTTGGTTGATTCTGCCAGCGGTATCCATGCTCGGCATTCTGAATACTACATCCGTACTGTAAGGGGTGACAACAAAGACCCTCTGACCTCCTTTATGATGAACCAAGGTATCCCCTCAGAGCCTTGTGTGATGAAGCCTGACACTACTACTGTGTTTAGCTTCCCGGTACAGGCACCACAGGATTGTGTCACTCGTAACGATATGACAGCCGTAGAGCAGCTTGAGACATGGCTTGCCTACCAACGTCATTGGTGTGAGCATAAGCCTTCTGTGACCATCACAGTACGTGATGAGGAATGGCTTGAAGTTGGTGCCTTTGTCTACAAGCACTTCGATGAAATGTCCGGTGTATCTTTCTTACCACACTCTGACCATACCTACCAACAGGCCCCCTACCAAGAGTGCAGCCAAGAAGAGTACGAAGAACTTGCAGAAAAGATGCCAAAGTCTATTGACTGGGCCAACCTAGCGCTGTATGAAGCAGAGGATAATACTTCTGGAATGCAGACTATGGCTTGTTCGGCAGATAGCTGCGAGATTGTGGACATTACTTAATGATCAACGTAGTTCTAAAGCATCACTGTGGTAGTGATTTGACGACGGTAAACTCGGCTCGGGTCTCCTTTTCTAAGGAGTCCGACGCCCTTTCTGCCAAAGACGAAAAGCTGATCCACTACCTAGCAGAGCATGAGCATACGTCTCCCTTCGGTCATGCCTTCGTGACCTTCAAGGTAGATGCTCCTGTCTTTGTAGCACGACAACTGGTCAAGCATAAGTTCCTACGCTGGAACGAGGTGAGCCGTAGATATGTTGACGAAGAGCCTGACATCTATAGCCCTGACTTTTGGCGTACTCGACCGGACAATAAGAAGCAGGGTTCAGGTGCAGCCTTTGAACGAGACCATCAGCAGTTCCTACAGCAGCAGTATGTAGAAATCATGGATCGTGTGCTGTACATGTATGAGTACATGACCGCCTATGGTGTAGCACCAGAGCAAGCACGTATGATGCTGCCACAGTCCATGATGACAAGCTGGTGGTGGTCTGGTAGCCTTGATGCCTTTGCTGATATGTGTAAGCTCCGCTTGGGGCCTGACAGTCAGTCAGAGACCCGTGAGGTAGCCATACAGATTGCAGAGTATATGACTGACCTGTTCCCTATCTCTTGGAAAGCACTTATGGAGAACGATTAATGCCCTACACTATCATCACTCAGCCCAACTGTCCTGCCTGTCAGAACGCTAAGAAAGAGCTTACGCTTTCTGCTACGACCTATCTAGAGGTGGACATTACCCGGTATGAGAACCAGTATATCAAGAACCTGATGAAGTGGTCGGGGCTTGACACAGTACCTCAGATATGGGACCATGAGGGAGATTATATAGGCGGCTATAAGGAGCTACAAGAGTATGACAAAGAACTACGCTAAGTTCGACAAGGAACGCTACGACAAGTTTGATGGCCAAGCCAAGGGTGCTCTGGTAGACTACCTTGAGCAAGAGGGACATCATATCAAGCGGGTGAAGGAAGACTACCTTGCTGATGTAGTATCAACTAAGGACGGGGAGACTTTCTACAGTGAAGCGGAAATCAAAACAGCTTGGAAAGAGGGTTGGCCAGAGGACTGGAAAGACCTCCGCATTCCGGGGCGGAAGGCACGGCTCCTACAGAAGCACGCAACGATCACGTTCTTCGTATTTCGTAGTGACCTCCAAGAGTGCTGGATCGTCCGAGGGAAGCAACTGACCCTAGACCAACTCAAAGAAGCCTATGGCCCTAAGATTAGCAAGGGCGAAATGTTCTTTCATATTCCTGTTAAAGAAGCGAAGCTAATTCGACATGACGAAAACGGTTGGACGGAAGTCATCCAAGAAGAACCATCAGCCTCAACTACCAAAAAGACCACCACTGGAACCAAAGACGGAACGGCAAAAGCTGTACCTAAACGCACTAAAGACCAGTCCACAGACGATAGTGCTGGGACCAGCGGGGACGGGTAAGACCTACATAGCGGCCAGTTATGCCTCTCAGATGTATCTTGACAAGAACATCGAAAAGATTGTCATCACTAGGCCGCATGTCTCTGTAGGCAAGGAGATAGGGTTCCTCCCCGGTAACGTACTAGAGAAGGCTACACCTTGGGCTATGCCAACTCTAGACGTTCTGGAACAGTGGATGGGGAAGGGTGTTGTCGAAACCTCGTTAAAGAACGGGAATATCGAGATAGCCCCCCTAGCCCTGATGAGGGGTCGCAGCTTTGAGAACAGCTTTATCATTGTAGATGAGGCTCAAAACATCACCACCCATGAGATTAAGATGTTGTTGACTCGGGTGGCAGAAGGGTCTAAGATCGTCCTTAATGGTGACGTTCAGCAGTCTGACCTGAAGGATGCCAATGGTCTAGCAAAGATCGTTGAGCTAAGTCAGAGATACGCTGTGAACGTACCAGTTATTGAGTTTACGATTGACGACGTAGTTAGGAGTGAAGTATGCAAACAGTGGATTTCGATCTTTATGCAGGAGAAGATTTAAGGGAGGCCACTATGGCTAAAGAGGTAGAGGATGACGGTCTGTACACAGCTCACCCAAAGCTGGATAGTACGGACAGTATTGTGGTTAAGCCTAGCCACTACACACAGTACAAGATAGAACCTGTTACATTTATCATGGAGAACCGTCTCCCCTTTGAGATTGGCAACATTGTAAAGTACGCCTGTCGAGCAGGGCATAAGATGTACCCGGATCAGGACTACACTCAGTCTAGGATCACTGACCTACGCAAGGTCATGCGGTATGCAGAGATGGAAATTAACAGGTTAGAGGGTAAGGAAGTCTTATGAGGATCGTAGCCACACTTATTGGTTTGTTGTTTAGCACTGTTGCTGTAGCAGACCCCACGGGAAAAGCTGTTGCTGATATTCGTGACATAGCTTCCCTTATTGCAGCAGACTACAATGAGTGTGGTGTGGTCCAGATGGAAAAGGCCATCGACTACCTAGAGGCTATGAGTGCTATTGTAGCCACTGAGATGCCAGAGATAGCCGTGCGTGACCTTGAGGCTGGGCAGCTTATCAACTTTGAGGAAGCCTTCGTGTTTGCTGATGCCTTTGTTCGAGCGAATGGTTGTGACATCATGAACAACGTCATCGAGCTTCACAGATATGAGATGAACTACAACAAAGACGTGTACTACTTCTACACAGAGTTAGGAGCATTATGAAGGCATACAACCTAAAGAAGTTTACTAAGCTCGTAGAAGATGCTGATATGGTGTACGGTACAGTAAGCCTTAACGCTGCTGTGAGGGTGCCTGTCAGGGTCCGTAAGAAAACCCTGCTCAAGTACCTGTCGGAGATTACCCCCGGCACTTGGTCCAATGAGCTTGTGATATACGCAGAAACAGGGACCAGCCCAAAGGGACATAAAACCTTGAAGCTGGTCTAGGGGATTAAGATGGACAAAGAGTGTAGTTGTTGCGGAGCAGAGGGGCCTACTCATGC
>Ga0129327_10001428_pt1 | contig 14115 bp, 10 predicted proteins | sample CPBDNA_6_FD_111799 | JGI IMG/M metagenome (GOLD analysis project Ga0129327, IMG submission 111799) | Freshwater to marine salinity gradient microbial communities from Chesapeake Bay, USA - CPBay_Spr_31_0.8_DNA | ecosystem: Environmental > Aquatic > Marine > Coastal | place: USA: Chesapeake Bay... | reverse complement strand
GCATAGAAGCTGTCTTTTTGTGGGCCATCTTCGCCATCGGCAGCGAGGTTGTTCACATAGCCCTTGTCTTCATATGAACGCACAGCCAAACGGCCGCGAACTGAATCACTCAATGGGCCCGACACCATAGCAGTTATCGTCTGTGCTTCTAGTTCACTGGTATATCCTGCGCTAACGTAGCCTTGAAACTCTTCGGTTGGCTGTGCTGTGGTGATATTAAGTGCTCCAGCAATGGTGTTTTTGCCGAACAGTGTCGATTGTGGGCCCTTAAGAATCTCGACACGCTCTAGATCAAGGAACTGACCTCTAGCACTGCGGCCACGACCAAAGTAAACACCATCTACGAAAGTGCCAACTGACTGTTCAAAACCATAGTTAACCCCTGAGCCAATACCGCGGATAAATATCTGGGTACCAGTAGAGGCTTCTCCCATATGGACGTTAGGAATATATCTGCTTAGATCTTCAATCGAATTGATCGATTTATTCTCTATTTGCTGCCCATCGATGACCGAAATAGCGATGGGAACTTCTTGCAGTCCCTCGGCGCGCTTAGTGGCGGTAACGATGATCTCCTCAAGAGCTAAATCTTGCGCCAGAATGGGTGCACTTATATTCATAGCCAGCGTTGCCGCTGCAGTGCTTAGGATCGTAGTTGTTTTTTTCACTTATATTCCCCTTTAAATCACGTGCCTTAGGGCACAGTTATTGTGTGTGCAGCAAAAACTAGCTAGATATAGTTAACAATATCTATCTTATTTAGGTAACATAACAGCAGGCTGCCTTAGTTTCTAGCTAATTGGCTAGCATCTTATGACCAGCCGGTCATGGAGTTCAAAGCATTTTAATGGAATGCCTAACAATGCTCGTTTATACCAGTTGCTTTTGTTTAGCCGTCTGGCTAATATTACCAGACATTAATCATTTTTACGAGGTGAGCTTTATGGGGTTTAGGTTGGCAAATGTCGGCGGCAGAGCGGCTTTGGTGTCCGGTGAGGCTTACTATGATCTGGAGAAAATAAGTCATGGTGATTTTTCGCAGGATCCGATGCAAGCGCTTGAGGCCCTGTCGGAGCTATCTGCGCTCGACGCTCAGTTAGAGAATTTTGAACCCAGTGGTCAGCTTGCGGATGTCGAGCTTGGGCCGCCAGTGCCAAACCCCAAAAACTGTTATGCGGTGGGGCTTAATTATCGCAATCATGCCGAAGAGTCGAATATGGCGATCCCGCCGGTGCCCATGGTGTTTACTAAGCATACTTCCTGCATAACGGGTCCCACGGCCAATATTGAAATGCGCAGTGATTATGTCGATTACGAAGCCGAGCTGGTAGCGGTTATTGGCAAGCCAGGTAAGGATATTGCAAGAGAAGATGCCTGGCAGCATGTAGCTGGCCTCTGTGTGGGGCAGGATATTTCTGATCGTCCAATGCAGTTTAGCGCTGCACCGCCACAGTTTAATCTGGGTAAATCCTTTGACACCTTCGGTCCCATAGGGCCGGTGCTGACCTCGCTGGAGTCATTGGAAAATTACCATTCAATGGAGATACTCTGTGACGTCAGTGGCGAGCTGCGCCAGAAGGATAATGTCGATGACCTGATTTTCGATATCCCATTTATCATCGCCTATCTGTCTGAAATTGTGACCTTAAATACCGGCGATGTGATTTTTACGGGAACCCCAGCTGGTGTTGGTGTTATCGAGGGCAAATACCTTCGCGATGGTGACATGCTAACCACTAGCATTGAGGGTCTTGGATCGCTGCGCAATCGCTGTGTCAGAGTGACGGACCATTCGCGCGCCGATATCCTGCCTGATGCATTTTCTAAATTGTTGGCTGCAGCCCGAGAAAAGGCGGCAGGCCACAAATAAGCCCCGGTGCCGCTAATGGTTATCGGTCTTAAATACCGGTTACTTTTTCCAGCGTTGTATGGGTTAGAGCCTGATATTTTTGGGTTAGAAAGCGGATAACTTTTAACGGAGCTGGGTCGGCCACTTCTTTCGCAATTTCGGGGCGAGAGAGCAGCGAGTGGTACCAGGCATCCAGGTTGGGGTGAAGGCGCTTGAATGGGTAGCCGGTTGATTTTAGTCGGTGGGCATAAATAAACCAGGCTATATCGACAATGCTGAGTTCATCACCTATTAGAAAATTTTGATCTGCCAGCTGCGTTTCCAATTTTGAAAATTCACTTTTAAACCTCTCCGCAGATTGGGTCGCTTGCTCTGGGGTAATGCCATGTTTTGCCAGATTTTGCCAAAAGGCAAGTTGCACCTGCTTATGGCTGTCTTTTTTACCCTTTACGGTGCCTTCATTAGCGTCCAGTGCAGCAAGAGCTTCGGGTGGCTTACCCGCTAAAAATTTGGGCAGGGAAAAACCAAAGGTCAGTGTGCGAAGATCCATGTGTAAATTATCCTCGGCCTTGAGTTGCTCTAAAACAGCTGCGCTCTGATCGCTGGGAATTAATTTTGGAGTCTCAAAGCAGTCATCAAGATAACGGACAATATCATTACTCTCGATATGGACATCGCCATCATGCACCAGCGTTGGCACAAGTCCGCGAGGATTAATGCCGAGATACCATTTGTTATAGTTTTCGGCCTTCAAAAGATTAATTGGGTGTGACACCCAATCAATGCCTTTGAGATTGAGCACAATGCGCGTTTTTTGAGAGCAGGAAGAGCTGGCAAAATGAAACAGATGCACTCCCTTCCATTCTTTGACTTGCTTGGTTTTGATATCTTTCTCGTATAGTTTAACCATCTTTGTTTTCACCCTTGATTTCTCTTTATAACCACAGAGTAACAATCAGCAATAGGGTGATTGTTTCCACTACTGAGAGGGTTTTATCCCGGCGATTGGGTACTGAGGGAAGAGCACCCAGTTGGTTGCTACTAAAAAGCATCCATGGGTGTTTATTTTTGAGCATTTTCGATCGCAGCTTCGGCCCAGGGTAGGCGATCTTCAGGTCCGCCAAAGGTATCCATATCCAATAGAATTTCCATAATTTCTACGCCGCGTTCTTCACCGGCAGGCCAGTTTTCAATGATGGTTTGCATCTGGGTTACGCGCTCAGGGTACTGAGCGCCCAGATCAACGCTTTCAGTTGGGTCGGTGAATACATTGTAGAGTTCCAAACGGTCGCCGGTAATTAACTTCCAGGGCGGTTGGAAGAGCGAGACATTATCAAAGCCAGTGACCAAATAGTCTGGTTTAGCTGTTATCTCGCCCTTGGATAACGAGCGCCACTGAGATGCGCCATCAAGATCTTCGGGGATGCTTGCAGACCCCCCAACGGCTTCGAGTAATGTGGGCAGTACATCGGACACAGAGATAAACTCAGCATGAAGGCCAGCACTGATCTGCTTGGGCCACCAGATTAGTGCCGGGACACGCACGCCACCCTCTAAAGTGCTTGTTTTGGTGCCTCGCAGAATTCCATTGTCACTGCCGCCGTCATAGGAAAATTTAGCAAATTCCTCCAGAGTGCTAATGGGAACCGGCCGATCAAAAAAGAATGTACCTAGTCCAGCAAGCTTTTTTATTGTGGATGCAAGTTCTACATCATCGCTGATTAATCCACCGTTATCGCTGACAAACAATATCAGCGTATTGTCGAGCATATCGCGTTTTTCAAGAGCCTGAATAACACGACCAATTTGGTCATCTAACTCCGAGACCATGGCAGCATGGATGCGCCGATTGGGATTACTGATGTGGCTGTATTTTTCGATGCTCGCCTGCGGAGCTTCATTGGGCATATGAGGTGCAGCCATCGCCAAATATAAAAATAATGGCTGCTTAGATTGGTATCCTTCGATCAAATTGACGGCTTCATCACCTAAAAGATGGGTTGCATAACCCTCTTCGCGCACAGTTTTGCCATTGCGCTGCCAGTCATGCCCGCCGCCATGGTTGTGATCCCAGTAGCCAATTCCACCACTTAGAAAACCATAAAAGTGCCCAAAGCCCCTGGCTGGGGGTGCATAGGCGGGTGTGTAATTACCCAGATGCCATTTGCCAACCATAAGACTTTGATAACCCAGTTGATTCAGGTACTGAGGCATAATTCGCTCATCCAGACCCAGACCAAGTTGCTGATTTTTAGCAATAGCCCTGCTGATGCCTAACTTTCTGGGGGATTTACCTGTCATTAAGGCGGCTCTGGTAGGGCTGCAGGTAGGCTGAGCATAAAAGCGGTCTAGTTCAACTCCCTCTGCAGCCAGGCGGTCAATATGCGGAGTACTTATCTCACTGCCATGATAACCGACATCATTCCAGCCTAGGTCATCAGCTAATATCACCACAATGTTAGGCAGTGGTGAGCTATCTTCAGTGGCATAGGCGGAACTATGAAAGCTGAATATTAGAGCTGCAACAAGCCCAAGGCACTTAAGATTGAATGTAGATACTTGCATGGTTATGACCCGGTATTTTTGATAAATCACATTCTAGCCGACAGGCTAAATTAGTCAATCACTGGTTTTAAAAGGTGGATATTTCTGAGCCTGTGATTAACCTGATTTGTCTTGCTCAGACCCCAAGCCCAATATATTCGCTAGTCGGCTAATTAAAAAATGCACTGTTAGAGGATAGGGCAGTGGTTTTGTTCGATGCCTACCAGATACAGGTAATATTATGGCGGTTAAAAATGCCGTTGCTACCAGTCTTTCAATAGCCTTCGAGTTAGGTATGCACTAGCCCAGCTGGCTCTTTAATTGATCAATCAGCTTGCTCAGCTGATCTTTTACAGTCTCAGAGCTGTCTCTGTAGCAGAGGCCGTAAATCTGTCTGTCCGGCCTCAGTAGGGCCAATGCCACTTTATTATCATCGGCCCAGGCCTGTAGTAGACCTTCTTTATCCACGCCCTGACCCGATTCTCCCAGTGCAAAACTGCTGAGAGATTCTTTTAAAAAGTCGGTATTTTGTCGATTAATTAATGGAGCAGGGTCGGTATTAAATCCAACAACGGTAAATGAATTACCAAGCAGAGTATCCAGTAGAACGCTGTCGCCATTATTTAAAGTGATTACACTTTGACGCAACATATAGCGGTGAAGTGAACGGTGATCCTGAGCATAAAAACCCTCTCCCAGCCGCCATTGCAGACCAAATTTAATCGAGGATACAAATACAGGGAACAGCCGCCCCAGCATTAGAAACAGGTCGCGGGCCAATGCCTTGACAGGATTGCGCGTTTGAATAATATCGCCGTGAGTAATAGCAAGTTTAATCACTTCTTCTACATGGGGGTACCGCTCAGTATGGTAGCTATCGAGAATACTGGCGTCCCACTGCTCGTTTATCACGCCAGTAAGCTTCCAGCTGAGGTTGTACGCATCCCGGATACCGGCGCAGAGTCCCTGCCCCAAAAACGGAGGCATCTGGTGGGCGGCATCACCCAGCAAAAATATCCGGCCGCGTTTAAATTGGTCTGCCAGCAGAGCGTGGAAGCGATAAATCTTAGCTCGAACAAGTTTGCCATCTCGCTCGCTGAGCTGGTTATTAAGTCGTCCAATATGAGGAGCCATCAATGAGCGAACATTGTCCTCATCTTCAATAATGTCGGGGTCATCAGTGGCATTGAGCATAAACTCCCAGCGTATATGGCCCGGTTCGCAGGGTATGATTGATGTAGGCCTGGCCGGATCACAAATCTGGTAGGCTCTGTCTTTAATTTCGATGCTTTTGTCTAACATCAGGTCGCAGACTAACCAGGGCTCATTGCAGTCCAGATCTTTAAGTGTGAAGCCCGCCAATTCTCTTGTGGTACTTGAAGCTCCGTCACAGCCAAGCAGGTAAGAGCATCGATAATCTCGAGACTGCTCGCCGTTAATATCAGTGATTTTCAGGGTGACTCCAGTGCTATCCTCATGGAGCTCTTCAAGCTGCCAGCCGAGAAGCTGATCAACAGAATCGCAAGTATCTACATTTTCTCTGAGATGCGCCTCGAGTTTTGGTTGAGAAAAGAATGTACTGTTGGGCCAGTGGTGAACTCTGTCAGACTTAGACAAATCCTGGTGAAAAAGCTTCCAGTCAAATCCATTGAAGAAGGTAATAAATCCAGGATGGCGAGTCGAATTTTTGAGTTTTTCATGCAGTCCCTGAGATTGAAAAATCCGCATGACCTCGCCATCGTAATGAACTGCGCGAGGAATTTGGTAGACACTCACATTGGGTTCAATCACTAATGTGCTTATGCCTTGCTTGCCAAGCAAGTAAGCCATCATTGCGCCGGTGGGACCATAGCCAATAATTGCAACATCATAACTCTTCATGTTTTTTGGAACCTTGCGCGAGTAAATTTTTACCCAGTTTAGCCATTTGGCTATTTTTCGTCAAGAAACTGATTGGCCAAAACCAAACATAGTTACATTAAGGATAATGGCTTGAATAAAGTCGTCGCTTAAGCTTCTTGACACAAACTAGCCGAATGGCTAATCTGCTGTGCATGCATTTGCAAGTGAGAGATATTGAAGGGCCGGCTAGCCATCCTTTTTTCATCACAGCAAACCTTGAAATAAATTAGATAAGAGCAAGTATTTTATGATTGATCATTTTATAAATGGGGTGACAGTTGCCGAGGGCGGTTATCCTTCAGACCTTTTTAATCCATCAAATGGCAGAAAAATTGGCAGTGTTTTAAACGGCGGCGCTGATGAGTTGGATATGGCCGTACAGGCTGCTTATACCGCTTTCCAGACTTGGTCGACCACGGGTTTGGGCTACCGGGCAAATTTACTGTTAGCCTGTCGCCAGAAAGTTATGGAGCACCGTGACCATCTGATTGAAATATGTATTACCGAAGCGGGAAAGACCGTTGCTGATGCTGCAGCTGAAGTGGACAAAGGAATTGAGGGGCTTGCCTATGGTGCCAGTGTTGGCAGTTGGCTGCGCTCATCGACCACGCAAAGCGTCGCATCAGGTATTGATGTTGTTGATGCCCGCTACCCAATCGGCGTTGTCACTACAGTCAGTCCATTTAATTTCCCGGTTATGATTCCGCTGGTGCAAGCTGCTATGGCTCTTGCATGCGGCAATACCCTGGTTGTAAAGCCCAGTGAAAAAGTGCCCTCAGCCTTCCGTTTAATTGCCGAGCTTATGCACAGTGCAGGGGTTCCCGATGGCGTTTTAAATGTTGTCAACGGTGGCCGAGAGGTAGTTGAAGCCATGATTGAACACCCCAAGGTGGCCGGTTTAAGTTTTATTGGCAGCACACCCGTGGCCAAACATTTAAGAATTAGGGGTATTGAGAACGGCAAGCGCGTGCAGGCATTTGGCAGTGGCAAAAATCATATGATAGTCCTGCCCGATGCTGATCTGGATATGGCTGCAGATGCCGCGGTCTCTGCGGCCTATGGGGCGGCAGGTCAGCGCTGCATGGCAATCTCGGTAGTGGTTGCTGTGGGTGACATAGGTGATCAATTGGTGGCTAAAATTGCTCAGCGTATTCCCGATATTAAGGTTGGGTCGGCGGCAGACAAAGATGTGCAGCTGGGTCCGGTAATTAGTCCTGAGAGCAAACAGCGTATTCATGACTTTATAGCCGGCGCAGAGCCCTCTGGGGCTAAGCTCGCTGTGGATGGACGACTGCAAGAAGATCAAGATGGCTGGCTAGTGGGCGCCAGCCTCGTCGATCATGTTAAGCCTGGCATGCCAGTCTATGACAATGAAGTGTTTGGGCCTGTGCTATCAGTTGTCAGAGTAGCTACCTATGCAGAGGCGATGGATATTGTTGCCAGTCACCCGCTAGGTAATGGCGCCGCTATATTTACTCGTGATGGCGGTGCTGCCAAGCGTTACGCAGACGAAATACAGGCGGGAATGGTTGGCATTAATGTGCCTATACCTGTGCCACCCTGGAGCCATAGTTTTGGCGGCTGGAAAGACAGCGCATTTACTGACAGCAAGGTCAGTGGCCCTGAGTCTCTGAATTTCCATACTCGAATTAAAGCCATTACCAGCCGCTGGCCTGATCCGGCCGACAGTAAAGTGGATCTTGGTTTTTTAAAGACCGATAGTTAAAGCGTTAGGGCAGGTGCCGCCGGGATAAAAGTTGCCATTGGAAAAGATCAATGCTAGGTTACCCAAATGGATACTAGCCATATGGCTATTAAAGAAGTTTATAAACATCAAAAAAATAAAGTTTTACAAAAACTGCACGCCGAATATAGCTGCAATTTTTAAAGTTCCCTCTGAATATGAGATAGCTGATGACAGAGCCATCTTTCATTGGTTATCTCATATTTTTTTGCAGCAAACTGGATACAGAGTTCCGAATAGCTTTTAAATTGGTTCCACTAACTAGATCATTTATTGTGATGACGACTTGAATTTTATGGCGATTAAATATACCGAAGAATTTGAACTTTACAGCTACGGTGAGTCCCTGGCATCTCAAACTGCCAGAGTAGGACTTGCCGAAAAAGCCATTGACTACAAGCAGCATCGCGTCGGCCTTGAATCTACCGGTGAGCACTTGCAAAAGGCCTACAAGGCAATTAATCCCGGGTCATTGGTTCCGACTCTAGTACACAATGGTGAACCGATCTATGACAGTGTAAAGATTCTTGAATACCTGGACTCTTATGCGCCCAACCAGGGTGCCACTTTATTTCCAGCGGACGATGAAAAAAATGCTCAGGTTCGAGCATTGGTCAGAGAATTCTCCCTCGACGAAAGCATTGATATAGGTGCAAACCTTGGCACCAGTATTGCAGGCCTCAGCACTCAGATGCTCGCTTACCTGCTCTGTAAGCGTCCTTTTTGGACGGTCTTCTGGGAATACCTAACCAAGCACCCTTCCAGAGAACGGGTTCCCATCTTTATTTTGATGCGCCTGTTGGGAAAGCCGCCGCGGTTTAAATATAGAGATTTTGTCAGCGGTGTAGCCAAGGGTATGGTGTTTATAGAGAAGACATTATCCCATGGCCAGCCATTTATTGCCGGCGATTATTCGGCCGCTGATGTGCTACTAGCCCAGGCCTTTCACCGGTTACAGATTACCGCTTTCCATAAGGTTCTTGAATCAGACCAGTTTCCACTTATTAAAGCGTACTGGCCGCGACTTCAGCAGCGCAGCAGTTATAAAGAGGGGATTCTCGATTATGAGGAAGAAGAGTGGAGCGAATGCAAAGCTGCGCTGTATGGCGATGGAGAAAATCCTGATATCGAGCATTTTTGGTCAGAGGTAAAACGATTAAACCAATAATAATCTATGCCTTAACGGCTAGAACTAACACTGTTAAGAGGAGCAACAGATGAGTGAATCGATTTGTAAAGTTGCAGATATTATCTTTGTGCGTTTTGAGCTTGTGGATCTGGAACCACAAAAAGAGTACATGAAACATTTTGGCATGTTACTGGCGCACGAAACGGACGAGGCGATTTTTTATCGCGGTACCGGCACTGCACCTTACTGCTATGTGGCCACCAAAGGGGACAGCAATCGCTTTATTGGCACCGCCTATCGCGCCAATGCCTTCTCTGACCTTGAAGCATTAGCCGCGGCTAGGGGTGTAGATATTGTCGAAAACACTGAGCCTGGTGGTGGCCACAAAGTCACCCTTGTTGATCCCGATAATATTGAGATAGAAGTGTATTTCGGTATGCAGCCAGCTGAATCCATATCGGTAAAGCCAATCATGCTTAATACCGGCGTTGATAAGCCTCGCGAAAATACGCTGCAGCGTTTTGGACGCGGCTCTGACGAGTGGCAGTTGCATGAAGACCGCTGGGTGTATGAACTGACCTCCAAGGTCAAGCGCCTGGGCCATACTGCTATTAATGTTGCCGACGCCGCTGTATCTGTGGATTGGTATGCCAAGACACTGGGCTTTTTAGTCAGCGATAACCTGCTTGCACCAGATGGCCCCCATTCGATTGGCGCATTTATGCGCTGTGATCAGGGTGATATGCCAGTGGACCATCATACGCTCAACAATGTGCAGTTTTTAGGCGAACCAAAACCAGCATTTGGGCATGCCGGCTATGAGGTAACTGATTCGGTCGATGATTTAATGGCGGGTCATTACCATATGAAAACTGTAGATAAGTACTACCATGAATGGGGAATTGGACGTCATCTGTTGGGTAGTCAAATGTACGACTACTGGCGTGACCCAAGTGGCTTTACCCATGAGCATTGGACCGATGGTGATCTTCTCGACGCATCCATCCCGGCCGCAGATACGCCAGCAAGAGATTTGATTATGGCGCAATATGGCCCTGAAGCGCCGGCCTCTTTTGGCGCGACCATGCCCAGCGAAGAGGTTGATGACTTTAGAGCAGCAACCCCGAGCTTGACCGATATAGTCAAGATGATGGAACAGCAACCGCAATAAGCGAGGTTTGATATGAGTGATTTGAGTAAACAACCGGCTTCTGCTCAGGAACGTGCAGCCGCCGCAGGTATGCAACGCAGGCTTCATGGCGGTGATAATATGCAGCCCAATGAAGTGTCGGCGGCGCAAGCAACTTTCAGCGAAATGAAAAAACGTTACAGCCCACTGAGTGACGATCATCTTGATCTGCTTTTCAGAGAACCGCGAACTCAGTACGCCTGGCAGGACAAAGAGGTTAGCGAAGATCTGTTAAGAACACTGTATGACCTGACCAAAATGACATCTACCAGCGTCAACTCTTGTCCGGGACGTTTTATTTTTCTGCGTTCACAAGAGAGTAAAGAGCGACTGAGACCCACATTAACCGGCAACAATGTTGAGAAGATAATGGGCGCTCCTGTGGTCGCGATTATTGCCCATGACAATGCGTTCTACGAACGGCTGGATCAACTTACTCCCTATGCCGATCTCAAACCCATGTTTGTCGACAAACCGGCCTTCTGCGAAACCACAGCGTTTCGCAATGGCACCTTGCAGGGTGCTCAGTTGATGATGGCCGCACGTGCGCTAGGACTAGACTGTGGTCCCATGTCAGGTTTTAACAATCAGCTGGTTGACGAGGAATTCTTTGCTGATACCTCAGTGGTTTCAAATTTCCTTTGCTGCCTGGGTTACGGCGATCCGAGTCGTATTTTTCAGAGACTTCCCCGTCTCGAGTTTGATGAGGCCTGTGAGTTTTTATAGAAATATCCGCATGTCTGCCTGATCGTTCAGGCCAAACTCAGTGATCACAGCGCTGTGATCGTCTGTCAGGGCTATGGGAGTACTTTCCCATGGTCCCTGACACACGCACAGGCGTTTAACAGGAAATTTAAGTTAATCTGCCCTACGCAGCTTCAATGTATTATAATTTTATTCTCCAAAACAAAACCTTTAACCTGACTATGACTACTTCTGAAAAACAGCACAATCCGTCAATGCGCGGGCGCGTTAATGTTGAGGAAAAGCTCCTCAAAGCCTCCTGCAAACTGCTGGCTCAAAAAGGCCCCAAAGGAGTTTCAAACAGAGACATTGCCAAACAAGCGGGGGTCAATCATGGTCAAATTCATCATTATTTTGGCAGTAAGCGGGGATTGCTCAAGGCCGCTATCTCTAAACTCGCACACGAACACTGGGACCATACTCAACGAGATGGTATGTCCCCCCTGGCATTGGGAAAAGATCAAACCTATATTTTGGCCGTAATTCGCTGCGCCATTGATGGTGATTTGGAATTGGCGACATTGGAATTGCGAGAAAATATATCAGTGCCCAGGCAAGCGCTGCAAAAGTACTGTGACAATAGAAGCCCGTCCCAGACTGAGGCCGACGTAAAAGGCCAATTGGCAGCAGCCATGGGAATTGAAATGGCTTGGGCCGTTATGGCGCCATATATTATTGCCACGCTCAATATTGAACCGGATGAGCTCGATATCGTAAAACAGAAGATAGCCGATATTCTGGTATCAATAGCGGAGTACTGAACCGCCTCCGCGAGAAAAACACTATTCCGTCACCCCAGCGCAGGAACGTCACCCCAGCGTAGGCTGGGGCTGGTATCTCCATCAGATTCCCGCCTACGCGAGAATGACACTATTCCGTCACCCCAGCACACCACCGTCACCCCAGCGTATGCTGGGGCCTCCATCAGATTCCCGCCTACGCGAGAATGACACCATTCCGTCACCCCAGCGCAGGAACGTCACCCCAGCCCAGGAACGTCATCCTAGCGAAAGCTGGGGCCAGAGTGTCTCAAAGATTCCAGCCTGCGCTGGAATGACGGGCTTGGGCTGGAAGGACACCAAGCTGTTATCCAAACAACTCCTTCAATGCCGCTAACGATTCCGCTCCCTTCACCTGATTCTCTTCCGCACTGGCTGTGGCATCGCCACCACCAATCCGAATCAAATCATCCTCCGGCAACTCATCAATAAACCGGCTGGGCGTAGTCGCCGAGGTGTCCCCAAACTGGGTCCGCTGTCGGGCGCTGGTCATGGTTAATGTGCGCTGGGCTCTGGTGATGCCTACGTAGGCGAGGCGTCGCTCTTCTTCTATCTGGCCGCCCTCTACGCTGTTTCGGTGGGGCAAAATATCTTCTTCCATGCCAATCATAAATACATGCAAAAACTCCAGGCCTTTGGCGGCGTGCAGTGTTAGCAGTTGCACTTTGTCGTCGGCGGATTCTTCTTCTTCGCGGTCTAGCAGGTCGCGCAAAATAAGTTTGGCAATGGCGTTTTCGATTTTGCTGTCACCATTTTCTTCGGAGGTATCGCTGTCGTCGTTTTTTAATACCTGGGCTAGCTGGCTGAGGAGAAACTGCACATTTTCCCAGCGCTTTTGGGCGACATGGTCGCTGCTGGCGTTTTGGTGGAGCCAGTTTAGGTAGTCGGCGTCGTCGAGCATTTCGTTGATGGCGGACATGGGGTTGCCGCTGTACAGATTGCGGTTGACGCTTTGTATCCAGTGTTTAAAGCGCTTTAGGCGCTCTAGATTATTGGCGGGCATGGTGGCGCTGAGGCCAACTTCGTCGATGGCGCTGTACAGGGACAGGGTGCGCTGGTTGGCGTACTCGCCGAGTTTTTCTAAAGTGGTGGGGCCTATCTGTCGCCTTGGGGTGTTGATGATTCTGAGTAATGCGTTGTCGTCGTCTGGGTTAATAATTAACCGCAGGTAGGCCATGATATCTTTGATTTCGGTTTTGGCGTAGAAGCTTTGGCCGCCGGTTATTTCGTAGGGGATATTCTGTGCCTGAAGTTTTATCTCTACCAGTTTGGCCTGGTAGTTGCCGCGGTAGAGCACGGCAAAGTCGCTGTATTTGCAGCGGCGTTTAAGGCGCATATCGATTATTTCATTGACCACGCGCTCGCATTCGGCTTCTTCGTTTTCGCTGCTGATAAAGCGCAGTGGGTCGCCTGGGCCCAGCTCGCTCCACAATGCTTTGCTGATCAGGTGGGGGTTGTTATCGATTAACGTGTTGGCGGCTTTTAGGATGCGGCCGGTGGATCTGTAGTTTTGTTCCAGCTTGATAATATTGAGGCTGGGGAAGTCTTCTTGCAGCTGCATCAGGTTTTCTGGACGGGCGCCGCGCCAGGCGTAAATGGACTGGTCGTCGTCGCCGACGACGGTGAGGGCCTGTTTGTCATTAACTAATGTTTTGACCAGTTCGTACTGGGCCAGGTTGGTGTCCTGGTATTCGTCCACTAATAGGTAGCGGATGCGGCGCTGCCACTTGGCCAGTATCTCGGGCTGCTGTCTGAACAGCAGTACCGGGGTCATAATCAGGTCGTCGAAGTCGACGGCGTTGTAGGCTTTAAGTGCTCTTTGATAGCGCTCGTAGAGCATGGCTATGCCTTGCTCGCCGGTGCTATTGGCGGCGCTGACGACTTGCCCGGGTTCCAGCAGGCTGTTTTTCCAGTTGCTGATGGTGTTTTGGGCTGTGTCGATGAGTTTTTCGTCGAGTTCGGTGTGGCGCACCAGTAGTTCTTTTATCAGGTTGCGGCAGTCTTCCTGGTCGAGTATGGAGAAGCCGGGTTTAAAGCCCAGGGCTTTGATCTCGGTGCGAATAATAGTCAGGCCAAGGTTGTGAAAGGTGGAGACGGTGAGGCCTTTGCCAGCTTCTTTGCCCAGCAGGCTGCTGACGCGGGCTTTCATTTCCCGGGCGGCTTTATTGGTGAAGGTCACGGCGGCAATATTGCGCGCTGGTATGCCGCAGTCCTCTACCAGATAGGCGATTTTTT